>Ga0194063_10000042_pt1 | contig 91777 bp, 77 predicted proteins | sample SepL3720m_MetaG_FD_155459 | JGI IMG/M metagenome (GOLD analysis project Ga0194063, IMG submission 155459) | Anoxic zone freshwater microbial communities from boreal shield lake in IISD Experimental Lakes Area, Ontario, Canada - Sep2016-L373-20m | ecosystem: Environmental > Aquatic > Freshwater... | reverse complement strand
CCCCCCGAGTCCCGGCAGCGCCATGCCTCTACTTTCTTGCTTTTTGCCCTTCGCCCCCCGCGCCCCGGCAGCGCCATGCCTTTACCTTTTGCCCGTCCCCAATTTGACAATTTAACACTTGCCCAAAACCGTGCAAATCTGCTATAATAATTTTTGCGCGGTTTTTTTGATTTCAATTTGTTTGGAGATAGGAAGGGGAAGTAAAAAATGGAGTTTTCACATGAAGTAAAGCAAATGTGCGTTGTTGCTAAAGGCCCGAATCACGGACCAGCACCAATCCCACAAGAAGGAAAGTGGACGCAAGCTAAAGAAGTAAAGGACATATCGGGCCTTACACATGGTGTGGGTTGGTGTGCACCACAGCAAGGAGCTTGTAAACTAACGCTAAACGTTAAGGACGGAATTATCGAAGAGGCTCTTGTAGAGACTATTGGATGCACTGGCATGACTCATTCAGCGGCTATGGCAGCTGAAATTTTGCCAGGCAAGACAATTCTTGAAGCATTGAACACCGACTTGGTGTGCGACGCTATCAACACAGCAATGAGGGAACTTTTCTTGCAAATAGTTTATGGTCGCACGCAGACCGCGTTTTCTGAAGGCGGCTTGCCAATTGGAGCTGGACTTGAGGATTTGGGCAAAGGGCTCAGAAGCCAGGTTGGTACAATGTTTGGAACAACGGCAAAGGGCGTAAGATATTTGGAAATGGCCGAAGGTTATGTAACGCGAATCGCGTTAGATGCTGACGGTGAAGTTATTGGCTATGAATTTATCCACCTCGGTAAGATGATGGATTTCATTAAAAAGGGCGTTGGCGCTGATGAAGCGCTACAAAAGTCAAGCGGCAAGTACGGCAGATTTGATGAAGCTGCTAAGTACATTGATCCGAGACATGAATAGGGAGGGTGGATTAAGATGGCTTTGTTTGAGAGTTATGAGCGCAGAATTGTGCCGATAGAGAAAGTTTTGAAAGAATACGGAATTGCAAATCTTGAAGAAGCAAAGAAAATTTGTGACGACAAGGGTGTTGATGTGTATGAATTGGTTAAATCAATTCAGCCAATCGCATTTGAAAACGCTTGCTGGGCATATATTTTGGGCGCTGCAATTGCAATTAAAAAAGGACAATCAGCAGCTGCAGATATTGCTGAGACGTTGGGAGTTGGACTTCAGGCGTTTTGCATACCTGGTTCAGTTGCAGATGATAGAAGAGTTGGAATTGGACACGGAAATTTGGCGGCAAGACTTCTCCGCGAGGAAACAAAATGCTTCGCGTTTTTGGCTGGCCATGAGTCGTTTGCGGCGGCAGAAGGTGCCATTGGTATTGCAAACTCTGCTAACCGAGTTCGTACTGAGCCGTTGAGAGTAATCTTGAACGGTCTTGGAAAAGATGCTGCGATGATTATTTCAAGAATAAATGGTTTTACTTACGTGCAAACAAAGTTTGATTATGCAACTGGCGGAGTGAATATCGTTAAGGAAAAAGCTTATTCAAATGGAATGAAAGCAAAAGTGCGTTGCTATGGTTCTGACGATGTTCGCGAAGGGGTTGCAATCATGCATTTGGAAGGTGTTGACGTATCCATTACGGGTAACTCGACGAATCCAACTCGTTTCCAACATCCAGTAGCAGGGACTTATAAAAAAGAGTGCAACGAACAAGGAAAGAATTTTTTCTCAGTTGCTTCAGGCGGCGGAACTGGTAGAACTCTACACCCAGACAACATGGCTGCAGGGCCTGCTTCATACGGAATGACAGATACAATGGGACGCATGCATTCTGATGCTCAATTTGCTGGTTCGTCATCTGTTCCTGCTCACGTTGAAATGATGGGGCTTATTGGAATGGGCAACAATCCTATGGTTGGCGCGTCAGTTGCGGTAGCCGTTGCGCTTCAAGAAGCAATGAAAAAACAAGGTTGATTTTTCAAAAAAACCTTGCTATACTGTATCGACAAGAAATAGATTGTTGGAGGGGCTTTAAATGGGTGTATTAGGATGGGTAGTTCAAATATTATATTGGATGGTGTCACTCGCTATAATACTTATCGTGTTACTTCAATCTGGCAAATCAGCTGGATTATCGGGAGCGATTGCAGGCGGAGCTGAGACGTTTTTTGGCAAGAACAAGGGCAGAACCTTAGACGGATTGCTTGGTAAACTTACTACAGTTATTGCTGTAGCATTTATCATCCTTTCAGTCGTACTATACCTGATTCATGCTGGAAAACTAGTAATGTAAAGAAACAATGAATTAAGAAACTGCGCGGATTTTCCGTGCAGTTTTTTTGTTTTCATGAGAGGAAATTATGAAAAAAAGTAAAAAAAGTTTTAAAAGTAATATCAAACAAAACAGCACAAAAAAGAAACCAATCAGCGGAATAATTCGCACATCTGGCCGTGGATTTGGTTTCTTTATTCCTGACGATAAGGAAGTTGGGGATGTGTTTGTGCCACCAAAAGGCATGAACACGGCAATGAACAATGATGAGGTACTGCTGAGAATAACTCGTTCTGTTGGAAAAACTAAGAAGTCAGAAGGGGAAATTGTGAAAATAGTAAAACGCAGCAACACGAAAATTGTTGGGGTTTTCAAAGCAGAAGCTAACTATGGAATTTTGGTTTCTGATGATTCAAAACTTTCTGACGAGATTTTCGTATCAAAAGCTGAAAGTCTTGGTGCAAAAGATGGTCAAAAGGTTGTGGCTGAAATCACTGTTTGGCCAGAAAGATTTAAAAATGCTCAGGCTCGGATTATAGAAATATTAGGGTATCCCGGGGATGTTGGCATTGATGTCATGAGCGTTATTCGATCGTTTGGAATTGAGACTGAGTTTCCTAATGAAGTGTTGGCGCAAGCAGAAAAAATTCCTGAAACAATTTCAGAGGAAACCATCGCCTCAGAAATTTCACGAGGGCGTCGCGATTTGCGAAAAGACACCTTAGTCACAATTGATGGGGAGGATGCAAAAGATCTTGATGACGCCGTTTCAGTAGAACTGATAAAAGAAGGGCCAAATGCCGGGAATTTTTTGCTCGGAGTTCATATAGCTGACGTTTCACATTACGTGTCTGAGAATTCGGCAATTGATAAGGAAGCATTAAGCCGCGGAACAAGCGTTTATTTTGTAGACCGAGTGGTGCCAATGTTGCCCGAAAGGCTATCAAACGGAATTTGCTCATTAAATCCAAATGTAAATCGCTTAGCGTTTTCGGTGACGATGACCATACACAAGGATACTGGCGCGGTTATTGCTCACGAGATTTTCGAAAGTATTATCGCTACCCGCGAACGCATGACTTACACAAATGTGAAAAAAATTCTTGATGGCGAAGATACGGAAGTTAGAGAGAGATACAAACCATTGATTCCTTTGTTTGAAAGGATGCGCGATTTGCGAAACATCCTTCTTGAACGTCGCACAAAACGTGGAGCAATTGAATTTGAGTTCGCCGAAGCGAAAGTCATAGTTGATGATAAAGGCAAAGCAATCGATATTGTAAAACGCGAAATGACAATCGCGACCAGTATTATTGAGGAATTTATGATAGCAGCAAATGAGTCGGTTGCAGAACACTTTTGCACTGCGGAATTGCCATTTTTATATCGTGTGCATGAAGATCCAAATGCTGAAAAGGTAAAGATGTTTGCGCAATTTGCATCAAATCTCGGCTACAAAATGGAGGGAGTCGATTCGCCGAAAGGCATTCATCCTCGTGCGTATCAAAAACTACTCTTCCAAGCGAAGGGTAAGAAAGAAGAAAAAATCATCAGCACAATTATGCTTCGATCCCTTCAAAAGGCGCGCTATAGCAGCAATCATGACAAACATTTTGGGCTTGCGGCCGAGTTCTATTCTCACTTCACCTCGCCAATACGCCGTTATCCTGACCTGCAAATTCACCGACTCATGAAAGAATATCTTGCTGCTGAAGGCAAAGGCGCGGGCGCGATCAGCGCAACAAGGTTGTCACGCCTTGAGCGCCTACTACCTGATGTGGCGCTGCAAACCTCGCTTCGCGAACGCGTTGCTGAAGATGCAGAACGTGCCGTTGAAGAAAAGAAAAAAGTAGAATACATGGCGCGCTTCGTTGGCGAAGAGTTTGACGCAGTCATTTCAAGCGTTACAGGCTTCGGATTTTTTGTTGAATTAGAAAACACATGCGAAGGGCTCGTTCATGTCAACAGTCTCGGAGATGATTACTTTGTTTTCGAAGAAAACAAATACCGCCTTATCGGCGAACGCACGCGCAAAATTTTCGCCATCGGTGATCTCGTGAGAGTAACGTTGGCGCGAGCAGATGCGGCAATGGGAAAACTGGATTTTGAACTTGTAGTAGAAAAGACTTAGGCGGTTAGGCGGTTTTTGCTATTCGCAACACGGTTGATTTGTTGATTTTAAAAACGTGGGCGATATCTGAATATGAAATCCATTTTATCGAAATTAACTTATGAATTAGGCTGTTTACCGCCTTTGGATAATTAGTTTTTAAGAAAAGAATGAATTGTAAAGAATCCGATTCAGCAGTATTAGCAGTTGCAAAACATTCGAACTGAGCGGATATACAGAAAAGTATTTCTTCAATAATTAATTTGCCGCTTTTGCGATAAGTTTCGTTGGAATTTATTTGGGTCGTTTTAATGTAGAAACTCATTCTGGGGTCAACTCGTGCCCGTGTCAAATTGAAAATTGCATTTGAATTAAGAATAATCCTTTTATCAATAGAAGAATAGATTCGAAGGCTCTCGTCAAAGGTAGGAGGGATTTGTGATTCATAATAAATATGCCGAGTCATAAATTCACTGAAGGAACTATTTGGATATACTTTGCGGATATTACTAAATCGAATATGTTTGGCGATAGTCATTCTTTCTATATAAAAGTCGATTAGAGAAAGGCGGGCGATGTCTAAGTTTAAGAAGTATTCAGACATGTCGAAGTTCTTTTTCACAAAGCAATTCAAATAGTAAAGATATGATGAGTGCTCGTATTCGTGCATTTTTTCGCAGATCCCAGCTCTTACAGGATTTGAATGAATGTAACATAGTTTAAAACTTTTATCAGTAGTATCCACGACCTTTCTAATTTTTCTATTATCTGCAAGAAAGAACGGACCTTTGTAGTATTTTGAAAGCATCCTATTAATGCTCTTTAAAATAACGCCAAAACAAAATTTAGCATATCTTTCGAACATATTGCCTTTCATTTGAGCAAATTTGGAATCGGCGGCAAATGCGATTTTGTTTTCTTCGATGCCGAAAAGGATGTGGAAATGATCATCCATCACACAAAAAGCTTCAGTATCAAGATTGTATTTTTCTGCTAATTCGAAATAGCATAAGAGGAGCTTGGTTTTGATGACTGGGTTATTTAAAAATTTATAATTCTTATAGCAATGTGGGGATGCGTGGAATGATTGAAGCACGTAATCCAACTCCTTGTCTCCTTATCGATTATTTCCATATTATTACATTTGGCCGGCGATTTGTCAACTTCAAAAAAGCAAATGTCAAATTTGCATACGAAATAAAAAGCAAATGACCTTTTTGCATACGTTTTTATTAACAACGCCATATTATTGGCAGAATATCAATTGAAAAACAGAAAAGGAGGCTCGGTTTTTGGGTTTCTTATGTTTAGAAAAGAATTTCGTATGCAAATATTCAATTTGCTTTTGCAAAAAGTTGCAAAAAGGCTCTTTGCTATTTGGCAAAAAGAAAAAGCTACGGCAAAAAGGCAAAAAGGCGAAAGGCGAAAGGCGAAAGGCGAAAGGCGAAAGGCGAAAGGCAAAAGGCGAAAGAAAAAAACGCCCCGAAAAATCGGGACGTCAAAATCTCGAACTAGTCGAGAGTACTTATAAGGTATTAAGCCTCGAACGGCTTAAGTGCTGCCAAAAAATCTTGGCAATCTTCGTTGTGAATATCTACTTGGATTGGTTTGCTTAGATCCAAACTAAATATACCCATGATTGACTTGGCATCAACTACATAACGGCCAGAAGTCAAATCAACGTCGTAAGTATACTTACTAACGATGTTTACGAAGTCTTTTACGTCATTAATTGATTTTAATAATATGTTTACTGTTTTCATCTCGTGTCCTCCTTTCATTCTTTGTACAACTAAATACTACCTTTTAATGACTTGTGAGTCAAGTAAAAAATTTGTAAAGTTGCTTTTAATCGTGGCGAAACATGATATTTTTGAGTATAATTTTAAATAATATATGAAGTCGTTTGAAACGGCGATGAGGGAGAAGAAAGAGTGAGCAAATTTAAAGTCGCATTTGGCACGCTAGGTTGCAAAGTTAATCAATATGAGACGGAAGCGATAAAAGAATTGTTCCTGAAATACGAAAACGGTACGTTTGTTCTTGCAGACGAGGATGCTGGAGATGCAGATGTATTTATAATAAACACGTGTACGGTTACAAATTTGAGCGATAGAAAGTCGAGACAGATGATAAGGCGTGCGATTAAAGAAAACCCAGGCGCTGTGGTTTGTGTCATGGGATGCTACTCGCAAACGGCTCCAGAGGAAGTAGGCGCGATAGCGGGAGTTGATATTATCGCGGGAACAAAGGACAGAAAAGTGGTTTTGGGAAAAGTGTTGGAAAAACTGCTGGGAAGAAAGCAGGAAGAAGACATTGTGAAAGCAGAGAATGTTGGGGTTTTGGACAATGATCATGAATGGGAATTTGAGAAACTAGAAATTTCAAACAGCGATGAAAAAACGCGCGCGTTTGTGAAGATTCAAGACGGGTGTGAAAATTTTTGTGCTTACTGCAAAATTCCAATAGCGCGCGGACCTATTAGGTCAAGGCCATTAAATGATGTTTTGGACGAAGTAGCACGACTTGAGGATGCAGGTTATAAGGAAATTGTTTTGACTGGGATACACTTAGCCTCATATGGCAAGGATTTAGGCGAAGGTCAGGATCTGATAACAGTGATAAAGGCGTTAGGGGAAATAGATGGCGAAGGCGCGAGCGAAAAAAGTGGCGCAAGTGGCGCGGAGCGCATTGCGCGCATCCGCCTCGGCTCGGTCGAGCCGACGACGCTGACCGCCTCTTTCATAGAAGCGGTCGCGTCGCAGCCAAAGTGCTGCACCCACTTCCACGTGTCCTTGCAAAGTGGGTGCGACCGCACTTTGGCGCGGATGCTGCGCAAATACTCGTCGGCGCAATACTTGGATTCGATTTTGCGCCTCCGCGCCCGGTTGCCAGAGGTATCGGTCACGACCGATATAATCGTAGGATTCCCTGGGGAGACTGATGCTGATTTTGAAGAATCCTACGAGTTTGTAAAACGAATTGGTTTTGCCAATGTCCATGTATTTAAGTTCTCGCCTCGTAAAGGAACATTAGCAGCTGGAATGGCAGATCAAATTTCAGCAGAAATTAAAGAAACCAGAAGCCAAAAGATGATTGCGCTTGCAAAAGAAATGTCCATTCAATTTAATCAAAAAATGGTTGCTCGAAGCTGGACAGTTCTTGTGGAGCAACCAGATAACGCAAAAATGCTTGAAGGACATTCTTCGAACTACGTTAAGTTCTATTTTCCTGTGCCAGAGGGTTCGGCGCACGAGGTTAGTAGCGCCACTAAGCGCCTCGCCTACCGACACATAAGTGGCGACGGTTTCAAGGGAAAACTTGTAGAAGTATTTGCTGAAAGCGCGAACGAAATGGGCATATTTGGAACTTTAAAGGGGGAATTTTAAAAAACACTTGCATTAATTATTTCCGTGTAATAAAATATCATCATAAGTGGTAAATACGAGAGGAAAGGCAAAATGAGTAAAAATATACTTTCAGACAAAGCCGGTGGCGTGATTTACATCGGAATCATAACCTTTATAGTTGTAATCAATATGTTTGTCGAGGCAAACCCGTTTATTAATGTTCCCGCATTATATAGGTGGGTTTTATTAATTTTATTAGTATATCTTGGGCTTTCTCTACTTGTTCGAGCACTTGAGAGAACTAAAACTGCGAAAAGTTTTAGTCGCGAATTAGAACTTGTCCATCAAAAAATGGTTGTAGTAATGGAAGGTATTTCAATCGAACAGGCTGCTGAGACTTCAGAACACATAAGAAATGTTTCTGACATATCTTACCTACTTGCTAAGGCATATGGTTTGAGTGACGAGGAATCTGAACTTTTAAGATTAGCCTCACCTTTGCATGATGTTGGAAAGTGTGCTGTCCCGCCTGAAATATTGAATAAGCCATCTCGCTTAAACGAGCGAGAGTATGAGATTATGAAAACTCACAGCCAAGCTGGCCACAATGCACTAAAGGATACAGACCATAGAATATTAGATATTGCAGCAATTATTGCACTTCAACACCATGAAAAGTTCAACGGAAGAGGGTATCCAAACGGATTAATAGGCGATGAGATTCATATATACGCTCAAATTACGGCTCTTGCTGATGTTTATGATGCACTTTTGTCACCAAGAGTTTATAAAATGGCATATTCAGTTGAAGAAACTATAAGAATAATTAAGCGCGAGAGAGGCGAGCACTTCAATCCAAAACTAGTTGATTTGTTTTTGCAAATAATCGAAAAGCAAAATTTGATTGAGCGTAAAACCTTGACAAAAATAAGTTGAGTGTAATATTATAAATTTGTTAATTATATTTTTCGATGATTGGAACAAGTAATTGTTATATAGTGCTAAAGCGAGTCGATGTTGGTGAAAGGTCGATGCATGATGATAACAGTGAATGGAACCAGGAGAATTGAGTTTTAAGAGAGGCAATTTGCCTAAGTCGGGTGGTACCGCGGAGATTTTACCTTCGTCCCTACAGTTTTTGGGATGAGGGTTTTTGTTTATTTTGAATTTGACGAGAAAAATTAACTCGTTAAAAATATAAAAGTAATTGAAAGGAGTAGTTGAAATGATTAACAAACAAAACGTGACCAAGATTGTACTTGGCGAACAGGAGATTCCGAAGTTCTGGTACAACATCATCGCTGATATGCCAGTAAAACCAGCGCCATATTTTAATCCAATGACAAACGAACTGCTATCCCCAGCAGATATGCAGATGATTTTTCCTATGGAACTAATAATGCAGGAGGTTTCAGCAGAAAGATACATCGAAATTCCGAAAGAGGTTAGAGATTTCTACACGAGTTTTAGACCGTCGCCACTTTACCGTGCGCGTGGACTTGAAAAAGCACTTGGTACACCTGCGAGAATCTACTATAAGTATGAGGGTGGAAACGCAACAGGAAGTCATAAATTAAACACCTCCGTGCCACAAGCTTTCTATAACAAAGCTGAAGGTATAAAAAGAATTTCAACGGAAACCGGTGCTGGTCAATGGGGAACAGCAATTTCACTTGCATGTAACCACTTTGAAATGGATTGCACAGTTTACATGGTTAAGGTAAGCTATGAGCAAAAACCATACAGGCGTTCAATCATGAACACTTACGGTGCAACTGTTTATTCAAGCCCAACTATGCTTACTAACGCAGGTCGTGGTGTGTTGGCGGAGCACCCTGATACTACAGGAAGTCTTGGTATAGCTATAAGCGAGGCGGTAGAAGATGCGGCTACGCACAACGACACAAATTATTCATTAGGAAGCGTTTTGAACCATGTGTGCATACACCAATCAATTATTGGTCAAGAATCTAAGAAAGCTTTAGAAATGATTGACGAGTATCCAGATGTAGTTATTGCTTGTTGCGGTGGCGGATCAAATTTTGCGGGAATAGCATTTCCTTTCCTGCAAGACAAATTCGCCGGTAAAAAAGTTCGCTGCGTAGCGGTTGAGCCAAAGGCATGTCCTACGTTGACCAAAGGAATATATGCTTTTGATTACGGCGACACAGCTAAAATGGCGCCTATCGCAAAAATGTACACATTGGGCCATGACTTCACACCTTCTGGAATACATGCAGGCGGCTTAAGATACCACGGGGATTCACCTTTAGTAAGCCAACTTTACAACGAAGGGCACATTGAGGCCGCAGCTTATGGTCAAGTAGAAGTCTTCGATGCAGCAGTGATGTTCGCTAGAAGCGAAAACATAGTGCCAGCACCCGAGTCCGCTCATGCAATTAAGCATGCGATTGTTGAAGCATTAGAGTGCAAGGAATCTGGAGAAGAAAAGGTTATTCTTTTCTCACTTTCAGGAAATGGATACTTTGATATGTTTGCTTACGACAAATACTTTGCTGGCGAAATGGTTGACACAGAGTTCGAAATGAAGGAATCTGAGAGAGCCTTGGAAATGTTGCCAAAGGTAAGCGTATGAAGAAATTCTTTGCGGAGTTTAAAGATTTTGCAATGAAAGGCAATGTAGTTGATTTGGCGGTTGGCGTAATTATTGGTGCGGCATTTGGGAAAATAATTACTTCGATTGTCAATGACCTACTTATGCCGCTACTTGGAATTGTTTCTGGACAAGTTTCATTTTCCAACTTAGTTCTTCAAGTAGGGGCAGCTCAAATTCGATACGGAACATTTTTGCAAACTGTATTAGATTTTATTTTGATTGCTCTATCCATATTTGTATTTGTAAAAGGTATTAATAAGGCTCGAAAAAAACTTGAGTCAAAAGAAGAAGCGATAGAAGAGGCAAAAGTAAGTGATGAGGTTGTTTTGCTTTCCGAAATCCGCGATTTATTAAAGTCTAAAGAAAAATAACACACATTATTTACACTAGCAGACTGTTAATTGTGATATCCTTAATGTAGATATTAAACAAGGAGGTTGTTATTATGGTAACAAATATTACTAATGCTAATTTTGAAAAAGAGGTTATTAATTCGGAAATACCTGTAATAATTGATTTTTGGGCAGCTTGGTGTGGACCATGCAGAATGATGGGACCAGTTATTGATGAATTGTCGAATGACCTGGCAGGAAAAGTTAAGGTATGTAAAGTTGATGTTGATGTTGAATCTGAATTGTCTCGTCAGTTTAACGTTATGAGCATACCGACGCTTATTGTTTTTGAAAATGGCAAGATAAAAAACACTTCACTAGGGTTCCAATCAAAAGAAAAAGTTATGCAAATGTTAAAATAGCACCAGTTTTTTTGGTTAGCAACCGCTATAGTTTCCAGTTATTTGATTTTTATGGGTTTTATTATGCTATTTTTACTTTTTTTTTACGAATTTTGCTTTTTTCTTCGTTTTTTTGCTTGACTTTTATTCGTTTTGATAATATTATGAATTCAAGCTCAACGAGCTAAAAAAAAGTAAGAGGAGGAAGTTAAAATGAAGTTATTTAACCGCACGAAAAGCAAGAAAGGGTTCACATTAATTGAGCTCGTAGTAGTAATCGCTGTTATCGCAATTTTGACAGCAATCGCAATCCCAGCATTCTCAAACGTTATGTCACAGGCTAATGCATCTGTTGACGCAGCTAATGTAAGAATGCTAAAGCAAGCAGGAGCAATGTACATCACTGATCCTACAATCGCTGATCCAGCAGCCGGTACTACCTTGACTTCAACAATGTTGAAACCATATTTGGGTGATGCAGGAGTTATTCCAAACAAAGCTGGCACATCTACTCCATGGACAGTAACTATTGATGAGACTAACACAAAATTAGTACTTGTAAGCTAAATTTAAGCCTAAGAAAAAAGACTACCTTCGGGTAGTCTTTTTTAATGCCTCTGACATTCCTCCTGAATAATACACAGTTAATTCATGCATTGCTCGAGAACATGCTGTGTAAAAAGATTTATCATGTTGTTGAGTTGGTAAACTTTCAGCACTAGCGTCGTATACAATTACTACATCAAATTCAAGCCCTTTTGCTAAGAAAATCGGGAGAACACTCGTGCCGATAAAGAAGACTTCATCTTCATTGGTAACCAATTTTACGGGCACATACTGCTTGATTTTCTGTGAGACTTCGAAGGCTTCTTTGGAGTTTTTGCATATTATAGCAATAGAGTTGTAACCATCGGCCTCCGCTTTTTCAATTCTTTTGACTAATATAGGGATTCTATCACCTTCGAGTTTGATTACTTCCGGAAGTGAGCCTTGACGATTGATGTTTTCGGTCGGTGCTTCATTTCCAAGAATAGCGGAGCAGAAATTAGTAATTTCAAGTGTTGAGCGATAGCTCTTATTGAGAATTATTTCCTCGACCTTTCCATCAGTTAGTACATCCTTAAATTCACTAAAACTCCTTACTTGACTGTATGGGTTGATTGATTGTCCTGGATCGCCTAAAATCGTGATTCCTGCTTTCGCAAACATCTTAGCAATACATTCAAGCTGAATTGGTGTATAGTCTTGCCCTTCATCAATTACTACATGCTTTATTTCGTTGGTGTTTTTTATATCTCCGGCCATTGTCTTTAGAAGTCCAATTGGTGCGCAATCTTCGTAAGGAATAAAACCATCTTGTAAATTGGACAGGGTAAATTCTGAAATTGAATCTAATTGCTCTGGCAAATCAACTTGAACTGAATTAGAAATCATTTTCAGTAAATCAACGTCTGCAAAAAGATGTGCGTATGCCTCAATTGCATCGAATTTGAAAATTTCGTTTACTTCTTCAATTACCGATTCGAATTCGAAACGCACTTGTGTTTCGGCGCGCCTGCGAATTTCTCGCTTATCAAGGATTTCCCCCATATACAATAGTTCATCGATGATAGACGCCATTCGTCTTTCCATAAAAATGTTTATTTTTTTCAAGACACGCTGAAGGAGCTTGTCAATTCGTTTCTTGACGGGCATATATGAATATTCGTAACGGTACATTTTTTGTAGTTCGTTGATTGTTATCATTTTTGTATTTCTGAAGAAAATGTCTTTAAATTCAAACGGTTCGATTTCTAATATTTCAATGTATTCGCATATCAGTTTTCGAAAATCCGAAGAAGTTTTGTATGCGATTGCGTTTGCGCGAGCTTGAAGTAAGGATTCATCTGTTTCAGACATCACAAAATCTATCTGTTCGGAGAAATCGCCCAGGCGAAACGCAGTTCCAAAAATCCTTGCCATCACCTGTTTGTATGTCATCTGGCGCATATTCTCTTCTCCGAGAGAAGGGAGGACATTAGAAATATAGTCATTGAAAATTTCGTTTGGTGAAATAACCAATATATTTTGAGGCTTAATAGTTTCCTTGTGCTTATAAAGTAGCCAAGCAACTCGGTGAAGAGCCACGGATGTCTTGCCGCAACCCGCTGGTCCACTTACCAGTAAATAGTTATGGCTGTCGTCTCTGATAACTTTGTTTTGCTCGCGTTGAATTGTTGCAACAATATTTTTCATTCTTGAGTTTGATGAATGTCCGAGTAGTTCTTGAAGAATTTCATCGTCTATTGCGATACTACTTTCAAACATGAAGTCGAGCTTACCATTTTGAATTCGATATTGGCGCTTGAGTGAAATATTGCCCAAAATTGTTCCTTCTAAACATTCATATTGGGCTGGGCCGATTTCATAATCATAAAACATTCCGGATATTGGTGCTCGCCAGTCAAAAATTAGAAACTCGCCTTCATTATCATATAAGGAAGTAATTCCTATATATACTTTTTGTGTCTCGGTGATTTCGCCTTCTATTTTTTCTTCAAAGTCAATTCTTGCAAAATAGGGATTATACATCATAGCGTAAAGGCGCTTTGTTTGGAGCTCACTAGACTTTTGTTGGATGTTTTGGATTTTCAAATCTTCGAGAAATGTTCGTGCTTGCACAAGTTCATCCATGTTTTCAATGTCATTAGGAGATGCTGAAACTTCTGCCCACATTTCTCTTTGCGTCTCTCCAATTACTTTTCGAAAGTCCTTGGAATTCTGGAGGGAAGATTGATATTGTATTGTAATTTCTTCGATCACTTTGAGTAAATATTGTTTTTCTACAGATATTATTTCGTTTTCAGGTTTAAGCATTTTCAGGCCCCATTCGCATATAGTTATTAGGTCATTATACTACATCGAGAGGGGTATTGAAAAGGTGCGATATAATTTAAGGGTAAAGTTGAACTTAAGAGCATGATGACGTTAGTTAAATTGAAATAGCAAGAATAAATCGAAAAATAATACCTTGTAGACCTTGATTCTTTTTTAAATGGGAACCGATTTTAGTTGATAATTACGGCACTTTCTAATAGAATAATAACGACAATTATATTGAGAATAAAGGGAGATACGAAATGACAGAAATTAAAAAAATTCAAATGACAACCCCGTTGGTTGAGATGGATGGGGACGAGATGACAAGGGTAATTTGGCAGATGATAAAGGATATTTTGTTATTGCCATATTTGGATCTTAAGACAGAGTATTATGATCTTGGCCTAGATTACAGAGAAAAGACAAAAGACCAAGTCACGATAGATTCAGCGATGGCTACAAAGAAATATGGCGTTGCAGTAAAATGCGCAACAATTACTCCAAATGCAGAAAGAATGGGAGAATATAATCTTACTACTATGTGGAAAAGCCCAAATGGAACTATCAGAGCAATTCTTGATGGAACTGTGTTTCGTGCGCCAATCATAGTAAAGTGTGTTAAGTCATACATTCCTACTTGGACTAAACCTATTACAATTGCCAGACATGCATATGGTGACGTTTATAGAGACGTTGAATATAGGGTTGAAGGCGCAGGCAAAGCCGAGTTGGTGTTCACGGGAGTGGACGGAAAAGAGTTAAGACAAACGATTCACAACTTTGAAGGCGCGGGCGTGTTGTTGGGTATGCACAACTTGGATTCTTCGATAAGCAGTTTTGCGAAGTCATGTTTTAACTATGCGCTAGAAATCAAACAAGACTTGTGGTTCGCTACAAAAGACACTATTTCAAAGAAATACGATCATACTTTTAAAGATATTTTTCAAGAGATTTTTGAAGCAGAGTACGCAACGAAATTCGCTGAAGCGGGTATTGAGTATTTTTACACACTAATTGATGATGCTGTGGCAAGAGTCGTTAGATCGGATGGCGGTTATATATGGGCTTGCAAAAACTATGACGGAGATGTTATGTCTGATATGGTTGCAACTGCATATGGAAGCCTTGCTATGATGACTTCAGTGCTTGTTTCACCAGAAGGATTCTTTGAATATGAGGCAGCACACGGTACCGTTCAAAGGCACTATTATCAGCACCTTAAGGGGAAAGAAACATCTACAAATTCGGTGGCAACTTTGTTTGCATGGAGCGGTGCGTTGCGTAAACGCGGTGAAATTGATGGTTTGAGCGAATTGGTTAAGTTTGCTGATGCGCTAGATAAGGCGACAATTGATACCATCGAATCGGGGGTTATGACTAAAGATTTGGCGGTTTTGACAGAAATGAAGGAACTCAGAGTAGTAAATACTAAAGAGTTTCTTGAGGCAATTAACCTTAAACTCAAAGAAGTAATGTAGCAATATCGAAAGGTGGCTTTTGGATGGATTTGAATTTTCGCATGATGCGTGAAGAGCAAGAGACTAGTAGCTTAAACGAATTTGCTATGAAGAGCAGCCTTTCGCGCGGGCGAAAACACCAGGAAAGCGATTGTGACATTAGGTTGGCCTTTGAAAGAGATGCCAACAGAATCTTATATTCGGTTGATTTTAGGCGTTTGCGTCACAAGACACAAGTGTTTTTTGATGCGCAAAACGACCACATATGTACACGTATGGAGCATGTGTTATACGTGAGTTCAATTTCATCAACTATCGCAAGATCGCTTGGCCTAAATCAAGATTTGACACATGCGATTTCGCTTGGGCACGACTTGGGACATGCGCCATTTGGGCATTTGGGGGAAAGAACTCTTGATGATTGTGTTAAAAAACACAACAGCTCAATTAGCTTCAGACACGAACTGCATAGCTTGAGAGTTGTAGATAGGCTTGCTACGCGAGTTTCTGATGGGAAAACTAATCATAAAAAAGGGTTGAATTTGACATTTGAAGTGCGAGATGGAATTGTAAGTCATTGCGGAGAAAAGATAAGAGAAAACATGCTTACAGCAAATCGCGACAAGTCTTTTAAGGATTTGGAAAACCTAAAGATTGTGGCGGCTCAACCCGCGACTCTTGAAGCATGTATAGTGAGAATAGTCGATAAGATTTCTTATGTTGGACGAGATATTGAAGATGCATTAAGAGTTAAGTTATTAGATGTTTCGGATATCCCAATGGAGGTTCAAAAAGTCTTGGGCAACAATAATGCGGAAATCATCAACACGTTAGTATTAGATATGGTTAACACTAGCTTTCACAAAGACTTAATTGGGCTAAGTGACGAAAAAGGAGAAGCCTTGTCAGAATTGATTAAGCACAACTATCAGTTGATATACGAAAATGAGAAAATTAAGAGGTTTGGAAAGCAAGTCGAGAATATCATGCAGGGTCTTTTTGAGTATTTCCATTCGGAACTAAAGGATCCTAACAGTCTATTGGCTAGCGAAGATCGTATTGATAGAATTTTTTCGAAATATATTACTGAAAATGATTACTCTCAAAATACTGCACCCGAGCAAATGGTAATTGACTTTATTGCAGGAATGACGGACAAATTTGCTACAAAGTGCTTTGAAGAAATATACTGGATGTAGGGAGAAAAATGGCTAAAAACAGCTTTTTCGCATATCTGAATAGAATGAAATACATTACGCGCTGGGGCTTAATGCGAAACACTGTGCAAGAAAATATTACTGAGCACAGTTTACAGGTTGCAATTATTGCACATTCACTGGCAGTGATAAGAAAAGTGTATTTTTCTGAGGGTGCATTTTTGCAAGTACAGCCAGATAGAGTAGCCACGATGGCGATGTTTCACGATAGTTCTGAAATACTTACTGGCGATCTGCCAACACCAATAAAATATCATAATCCCAAGATCAGCAAAGCGTATAAGGAACTTGAAAACGTTGCGAACCTAAAGTTGATACAAATGTTGCCGACAGAACTTCAAGGGGAGTATTCGAAACTTTTGGCGCCAGCCGAAAAGGAATACATAGAAATCATTAAGGCAGCAGACAAACTTTCAGCTTACTTGAAATGTGTTGATGAGGTGAAGGCTGGAAACAATGAGTTTAAAAGGGCGTTGGAAGAGAATAAACGTGTTTTGGATGACTCTGAATTGCCAGAAGTAAAGTGGTTTTTAGATAGTTTCGAGCCATCGTTTTGGCTTAGCCTTGATGAGTTAGAATAAAATGGAGGCTCAAAATGTTTGAAGTAGTAAAGAAAGTACAATTAAACAATTTGACCATGCAAATGGAGATAAATGCGCCTTATATAGCAAAGAAGGCTTTGGCAGGTCAGTTTATAATGTTTCGAATAGACGAGGAAGGCGAAAGAATTCCTTTGACTATAGCTGATTATGATAGAGAAAAGGGTACTATCACGCTGATATTCCAAATGATTGGTGCATCCACTATGATGCTTGGCGAACTTGCTGTCGGGGAAAGCATACTTGATTTAGTTGGGCCGCTCGGAAACGCTTCTCATTTTGAGGGAGTAAAAAAGGCAGCTGTTATAGGCGGAGGACTTGGAATTGCGATTGCTTATCCGCAAGCAAAACAACTCCTTGCTTCAGGAGTTGAAGTGGATTTCATTGCAGGCTTTAGAAACAAAGATTTAATTATGTTCGAAGATCAGATGAAAGAAGTTAGCACGCGATTGTTTATTACTACTGACGACGGCTCAAATGGAAACAAAGGATTTGTAACCGAACAGCTCAAGCAATTGATTGAGGCCGGGAATAAGTATGACGTAGTAATCGCAATTGGACCCCTTCCAATGATGAAATTTGTGAGTTTACTGACAAAAGAATATGGAATTCATACTATTGTAAGCATGAACCCACTTATGATAGATGGCACTGGGATGTGCGGGGGGTGTCGAGTTTCTGTTGGTGGAGAGACGAAATTCGCGTGTGTAGATGGGCCTGATTTTGATGGACATTTGGTTGATTTTGACGCGGCAATGAAAAGACAGGCATTTTATAAAGCAAAAGAAATTGGTGCTATTGAACGACATAAATGCAAACTCGGAGGACAAAACAATGTCTAATCAAAGTAAAATAAAAACTCCGATTCCAGAGCAGGATCCCAATATCAGAAACAAAAACTTTTTAGAGGTTTCTCTTGGATATACTCAAGAACTAGCAAAAGAAGAGGCATCGAGGTGCATTCAATGTAAAAATCGGCCTTGTGTTGAAGGTTGCCCTGTTATGGTTCAAATACCTGAATTTATAAAACTTGTGGCAGAAGGCGATTTTGAAAGTGCTTACCAGAAAACTCTTGAGACAAATAGTTTGCCCGCCGTGTGTGGAAGAGTTTGTCCGCAAGAGACTCAATGCGAGGAACTTTGCGTAAGAGGCATCAAGGGTGACGCAGTAGGAATAGGCCGACTAGAACGCTTTGTAGCGGATGTTCACTTGGATGAAGTAGAACATGGACGAATCGAAGGCGTAAAACTAGTTGAAAAAACATCGGGAAAAAAAGTAGCAGTTATAGGATCAGGACCCGCTGGTCTTGTGTGTGCAGCAGATTGTGCGAAAATGGGGCATGATGTAACTGTCTTTGAGGCATTTCACACACCTGGTGGGGTGCTTGTGTACGGCATACCTGAGTTTAGGCTTCCGAAGGTTCTTGTAAAAGACGAAATTGAGAGCCTTAAAAAACTCGGAGTTAAAATTATTACAAACATGGTAGTAGGTAAGACTGTTACAATTGATGATTTGAAAGAAGAGGGGTTCAATGCCTTTTTTATTGGTTCAGGCGCTGGCTTGCCGCAATTCATGGGCATACCGGGCGAAAACCTAAACGGCGTCTACACCTCAAATGAATTCTTAACTCGAATTAACTTAATGAAGGCGTATTTGTTTCCAAAGTATGCCACTCCCGTGAACGTCGGCAACAGCGTTGCTGTTGTGGGCGGCGGCAATGTTGCCATGGATGCCGCACGTTCGGCAAAACGCCTTGGTGCTGAGAATGTTTACATCATTTACCGCCGTGGTGAAGCGGAAATGCCTGCTCGTGCTGAAGAAATTCATCATGCGCACGAAGAGGGAATAATTTTTAAATTGCTAACAAATCCAGTGTCCATCTTGGGAGACGAAAATAATATTGTAAAGGGAATTGAATGCGTTGAAATGGAACTTGGAGAGCCTGATGCATCGGGAAGAAGAAGCCCGACAGAAAAAAAGGGAAGTAACCACATCATAGACGTTGAAACTGTAATAATTGCAATTGGAAGCAAACCAAATCCGCTAATCCCTCAAACTACCGATGGATTATCTGTAAATAGAAAAGGCTGCATAGAAGTCCGCTCAGAAGAGGGCTTGACGACAGTGGACGGTATTTATGCTGGAGGAGATGTTGTAACGGGAGCGGCTACAGTAATCCTCGCTATGGGTGCTGGAAAAGCTGCAGCTAAGGCTATAGATGAGTATCTAATGGGATAAACATTATCCCAGTCGAGTTAGTTGGACGCCTATGATATAATGAATTTGAATTTTGAAAGGTGCGTTGAAGATATATGAATAAAAGCAATAATACCGTTTGCAACATCAGGACGCGCTTCGCGCCAAGTCCCACGGGATACATGCATATAGGTAACCTTAGAACCGCACTTTACGAGTATTTGATTGCTCGAGTGACTGGTGGAAAGTTCATACTTAGAATCGAGGACACCGATCAGGAAAGGCTGGTCGATGGCGCTACTGAGGCAATATTTAAAGCACTTGATCTCGTTGGAATAGTTCCTGACGAAGGCCCAGGAATCGGTGGCGAATTCGGACCGTATGTGCAAAGCGAGCGCAAAGACTCATATTTTCCATTTGCGAAGCAATTAGTTGATGAGAAAAAAGCATATTATTGCTTTTGCGACAAGGAAAGACTAGGAGAGCTCAAAGCGAAAGCTGAGGAGAATGGCAAAGTTTTTGTTTACGACCGCCACTGTGCAACGCTTTCTGACGAAGATGTTGAAGAAAAGCTTAAGGCAGGAGTGCAGTTTATCATCCGTCAAAAGATGCCCCTCACCGGAAACACTAAGTTTGTCGACTCCGTCTACGGCGAAATCTCTGTTGAAAACAGCGAGCTCGAAGACCAGATACTTATCAAGTCGGATGGATTTCCAACATATAATTTTGCAAACGTTATCGACGACCACCTTATGGCAATTACACATGTAGTAAGGGGTAGTGAATATTTGTCTTCAACTCCAAAATACAATTTGTTATATGAGGCTTTTGGATGGGAAATACCAACATATGTTCACCTGCCGCTCATAGTGAAAACTGATGGAACGAAAATCTCAAAACGCAGTGGGGACGCATCCTTCGAAGACCTGATAGATATGGGGTTCCTCGTAGAAGCGATAGTTAATTACATTGTATTGCTTGGTTGGTCTCCAGAAACAAACCAAGAAATATATTCCCTTGCTGATTTGGAGAAAGTATTCTCAGTGGAGCGAATCAGCAAATCTCCTTCAGCATTTGATATGGCAAAACTCAGGTGGTTTAATGCGGAGTATCTGAGACAGATGTCCTTGGAAAAGTTTGATTCAATCGCAAAGCCATATTTCAAAGGCCTTGAGGCGTTTGACTCAAAAAAAATTAGTGAAATTCTTCATTTGAGAACAGAACTCTTATCTGAAATTCCAGAAAAAATTGATTTCATTTTAAGTTTGCCAGAATATGATTTGGAAATGTATGTTCATAAGAAAATGAAGACTACTTTAGAAAACTCTTTAGAAAGTTTGAAGCTTTCTTTGCCATTAATTGAGGGAATTGAAGTTTGGGAAACACAAGTTATTCATGAAGAGTTAATAGCGTTGGCCGAGAGGATGGAAATGAAAAATGGTCAGGTGCTTTGGCCGCTTAGGACCGCTGTATCTGGAAAAGCCGTTACTCCAGGCGGAGCAATAGAGATTATGGAGATTTTGGGCAAGGAAGAATCCATCAAAAGGATTGAGATAGGAATATCAAAGTTAGAGGAGAATATAAATGGATGAAAAAGAATTTGTATCGTCAAATTTTATAGTTGAGGGTATTGAAGAAGACCTGGGAAATCATAGGTTTGCAGACCGTGTACACACGCGTTTTCCACCCGAACCAAATGGATATTTACATATAGGGCATTCAAAGGCGATATGTATCAATTTTCTTACAGCTCAGAAGTTTGGAGGAAGCACAAACCTTCGGTTTGATGACACTAATCCTTCGAAAGAAGATACGGAATATGTTGATGCGATTCAGGAAGATATTAAGTGGCTAGGTTTCGAATGGGACGGTCTTTATTATGCGTCAGATTATTTTGAGCAAGTATATCAACTTGCTATCAAGTTAATTAAACTTGGAAAAGCCTATATTTGCGAGCTTTCTTCAGAGCAGATGCGCGAATATCGCGGAACGTTAACGGCCCCCGGCAAAAATAGTCCCTTCCGCGAACGTTCGATTGAAGAAAACCTTTTGTTGTTTGAAAAAATGAAAAAAGGCGAACTTGAAGAGGGGGCAATGGTGCTTCGAGCAAAAATTGATATGTCATCTGGGAATATTAATATGCGTGACCCGATTATTTATCGAATCATGAAGGCAACTCACCACAGGACTGGTGACGAATGGTGCATTTATCCTATGTATGATTTTGCACATCCACTGTCCGATTCCATCGAAAACATCACACATTCTTTGTGTAGTCTTGAATTTGAAGATCACAGACCATTGTATGATTGGTTTATTAACTCACTTGAGATGGAGTGCAAGTCACGACAGATGGAATTTGCACGTTTAAATATTACGTATACAATGATGAGTAAAAGGCGGCTTTTACAATTAGTTCAGGAGGGCCATGTATCCGGCTGGGATGACCCAAGAATGCCTACTTTGTGCGGTCTTCGCAGAAGAGGCTATACTCCAGAAAGCATTAGAGATTTTTGCGATAGAATTGGAGTTGCTAAGACATATAGCGTTGTCGAAGTTGCCATGCTTGAACACTGCGTAAGAGAGGATTTGAACTCGAAGGCGGCACGGGCAATGGCTGTTTTGAAACCGTTAAAAGTGATAATTATAAACTATCCAGAAGGCAAGTCGGAGTTTATCGATGTTGAAAACAACCCCGAAAAGCCTGAAATGGGAAATCGGAAGGTTGCATTTTCGCGAGAAGTATATATTGAACAAGATGATTTTTGCGAAGTTCCTCCAAATAGAAAGTATTTCAGGCTTGCACCGGACATGGAAGTGAGATTGAAGAGTGCGTATATTGTGAAGTGTACGGGATATAAAAAGAGTGAAGATGGTACGATTGAAGAGGTTTACTGCACCTACGATGAGGGTTCGTATGGTGGGAGTGCTCCAGATGGGCGAAAAGTAAAAGGGACGTTGCATTGGGTGGATGCTGCTACGGGTGTGGATGCTGAGATTAGAATGTATGAACATCTTTTTACCGATCCAGATCCAAGCGCAGTCGAGAATTGGCAGACGGTTTTAAACCCGAATTCTCTAATCAGTTTAGAGGGCTGCAAGTTGGAACCAAGTCTTGCTGAGGCGAATATAGGGGCTAAATATCAGTTTATGCGCACAGGGTTCTTTTGCAAAGATTTGGACTCTACATCTGCAAAACCGGTTTATAATTGTACAGTGGGACTTAAAGACACTTGGGCAAAAGTTGCCAAACAGGAGGGAAATACAAATGGAGCATAGTGTTGCGCTAGAAAAAATTATTCAGGAATTCAATTTGGAAGTTGTTACGGGCGCTGAGTTTGTTCCTGACATCTTTGTAGACAGCACTGATCTAAACAGACCAGGGCTTGAACTCACTGGATACGTAAAGCATTTTGAGAGTGCAAGAATTCAGATTATTGGTAACACTGAGTTTGCTTATTTGCTAGAAGAAATGACTCGAAATGAAACTGTGGCTAGAGTTGATTCTTTCTTTAGTTTGGGCTTCCCGTGTATGGTAATAACCAGAGGACTTGATGTATTACCTGGTTTGTATAAGGCTTCAGAAAAATACAGAATACCCATATTGAGAACTAATCAGGTTTCAACTAGATTTATTAGTGCGCTGGTAGGATTTTTAAACCTAGAATTGGCGCCACGTACCAGCGTTCATGGAGTTTTAATCGAGGTATATGGTGAAGGTGTTCTTATTATAGGTGAGAGTGGCGTTGGAAAAAGTGAGACGGCCATGGAACTTGTTAAGCGCGGTCATAGACTTGTAGCAGACGATGTGGTTGAGATCAGAAAAGTCTCGGATAAAACTCTTGTTGGAACTTCACCAGAACAGATTCGCCATTTTCTTGAGATTCGAGGAATAGGTATAGTTGATGTTAAAAACTTATTTGGAATGGGTTCGGTAAAACTAACTGAAAGAATTGATTTGATAATTAATTTGGAAAACTGGCGTCAACACAAAGAATATGAGCGTCTTGGAATTCAGACTCAGTACAAGTCTATATTGGAAATTGAAGTGCCGACGTTACTTATTCCTGTAAAACCAGGACGAAACCTTGCAATTATTGTAGAAGTTGCTGCTATGAATAATCGTCAGATAGAAGACATGGGATATAATGCCGCGGAAGTCTTAAGCGACAGACTTATGCAATCTCTTAATGGGGAAGAATCAAATGATTCAAACTAATATTAAAGACAAATTCAAAAAAATAGAAAATTTGATAGTTTCTTTTGATGAGTCGATGTCGAAACATACGACGTTTAAGGTGGGTGGAGAAGCTGATGTGTTTCTTGTGCCCAAGACTGAGAAAGCTCTACTTGAAGCGCTAAGTGTTTGTGAAACCGAAAAAATCCCTCTTTTTGTAATGGGTAATGGTAGTAATTTGGTTGTTCGTGACAAAGGGATTCGTGGTGTTGTGATAAAATTTGCAAGTGGATTGACGTCAATTCAAATTGAGGGCAATGTTATTAAAGCACAAGGTGGGGTTCTTCTATCAAAGCTCTCAAAGTCTGCTGCAAAGCACGGCCTTTCTGGCTTAGAGTTCGCGGAAGGTATTCCCGGGACACTGGGTGGAGCAATTGCAATGAATGCAGGAGCATATGATGGTGAAATGAAAAATGTGGTCTCTAAGTCCACTTGCGTGAACACTCAAGGTGAGATAATTGAACTCAATGCTGAGGAACATGATTTCGGATACAGAAATAGTAGAATAAAAAGAGGGAAATTTTATGTTATTTCAAGTGAACTACTTCTTAAACCATCTGAAAATGATATAATATTTAAGAAAATGAAAGAGTTTTCTCAGTTAAGAACAAGTAAACAACCACTGAATTTTCCTAGCGCAGGCAGCATATTTAAGAGACCACCGGGATATTTTGCAGGCAAACTAATTGAAGAATGTGGACTTAAAGGGTACAAAATTGGCGGAGCAGAAGTATCGACAAAACATAGTGGATTTATTATTAAAAGTGGAGATGCATGCGCCGCAGATGTCATAGAATTAATCGAACACATACAGAATACAGTATTTGAGCTAAAGGGTGTTAAGATTGAAACTGAAGTAATGATTATTGGTGAAGAATAGTTTGGGGGAATAGACATGGAGTTTTTGATTGTAACTGGAATGTCAGGTGCTGGTAAGCAGACAACAAAAAAGTATTTAGAGGACATGGGATATTATTGTATCGATAACATGCCACCAGCACTTATGTCAAAGTTTGCAGCTCTTTGTCTTGAGGGTTCTGCAATTGAAAAACCAGCAATGATTATGGACATTAGAGGGAAGGATTTCTTCTCTGAATTAATTCCAAACCTCGATAAATTAAATGCTCAAGGTATCTCGCACAAGACTATCTTTATTGATGCTTCTAATGAGACGATAGTTAAGCGATTCAAGGAGAATAGGCGTGCGCATCCACTTTCTTCTGGCGGAAGAATATTAGACGATATTATTATGGAAAGAGAAATGATTAGCCCTATAAAAGAAATTGCTGATATTGTTATTGACACGTCAAATATTAACTCCTCACAACTTAATGACGAACTTTCAAAAGTATTAAATAATAAACGAACAGAAGATTTGTTTAATGTTTCAATAGTTTCGTTTGGATTTAAATATGGGATACCCATAGATTGTGACCTGGTTTTTGATGTGAGGTTCATTCCGAATCCATTTTACGTGAGTGATATGAAACATTTGTCTGGTAAGGATAAGCAGGTCCGTGAATATGTTATGGGATTTGATGAAACCAAGGAATTTTTGCACAAATTGGTTGCTATGATAAATTTTTTAATTCCTTTATATATCAGAGAAGGTAAAGCGCAATTGGTTATTGGAGTTGGATGTACTGGTGGGCGACACCGTTCTGTTGCAATTGGTGAAAAATTGTATGCCGAATTAAAAAAAGAAGGGAATATTACTTCTATTCAACATAGAGATTTTCATAAAGATGGAAGAGGGAGTCATAAATGAATTTTCTCGAGTGGCTAAGGCCAGGATTGGGAATAAAGCGCTGGTCATTTATTGGGATTATTGGAGTAATATTGACCGGTTTTGGAATTGTCTATATGTGGTCTACAGTAATGGGAAGCATAATGGAGTATGTTTCTTCTTCGTTTTTGCTAATTTGTGGCGTTATTTTAGTTATTTTGGCCGTGAAAAACATATTAGGAGCAGTACTTAAATTGGCATCTTCGACAAAGAAACTTGGGTTTTCGGTTGAGGTGAATGCAGATCGATTGAGTACGATGCTGTATGAAAAAAGAACGTTAATTAAAGGACCAAAAATTGTTGCTATAGGTGGCGGAACAGGTCTTTCTACTTTACTTAGAGGGTTAAAAAAGTATACTTTGAACATTACTGCTGTTGTTACCGTAACTGATGACGGTGGTGGTTCTGGCGTCCTTAGAGAGGATATGGGGATTTTGCCACCGGGGGATATAAGAAACTGCATATTGGCATTGGCAGATACAGAGCCGATAATGCAACAACTTCTTCAACATAGATTTCAAGAAGGGAAATTAAAGGGTCAAAGTTTCGGAAACTTATTTTTGGCAGCACTTGACGGAATTTCGGAGAATTTTCAGGATGCGGTTAATAAAATGTGTGAGGTTTTAGCTGTGACGGGAAGAGTGTTAGCTGTTACAACAGACAAAATAGGTCTCATAGCAGAATTAGAGGATGGAACAATTATATCAGGAGAAACTGAGATTTGTGATCGACCTAATGCTCTTGAAAATAAAATTAAGAGAATAAAACTTTCAAACGACAATGTTAACCCTAACGAAGATGCCATCTGTGATATTTTAAATGCTGATATAATTATTCTTGGTCCAGGTAGCTTATATACCAGCATTATTCCGAATTTACTTGTTAATGATATGATTGAAGCTATAAAAAAATCTAAGGCAACAAGGTTTTACGTATGCAATATTATGACTCAGCCAGGAGAAACTGATGGTCTTAATGCATATTCGCATATTAAGGCGTTAGAAGATCATTCATTTAAAGGGATTGCACAGTATTGTGTAGTTAATACTGGAAAAGTTGACGAGGAACTTGTTAATAGATATGAAAATGAGGGTCAGAAAACGATATTATTCGAAAAAAGTCTGATGGAAAAGAAGGGGATAAAGTTAGTAAAGGGTGATTTTGTGTCCATACTTGAGGGCAAAATTCGTCATAATTATGAATTGGTTAGCAAGGCGATTTTGGATATATATTCGAAGGAGTAGTGATATGTCTTTTTCAACTAAGATTAAAGACGAACTTCTTGCTCGTCAAAATATAAAAACTTGTTGTGAGAACTCGAAAATCGCCTCTGATTTAAGAGTGTCGGGTGTATATTCATATTTGTTAGGCGAAAAGGTGAATGTAAAAATTCATAATCATTCACACGAATACTCGCGAAGCGATGAATTGTTTCGCGCAAGCGGAATTGTATTTGGTGAAAAAGAACCATATTTTGAACAATATTTGAATGAATGCAAGAAATGTTGCAAGAAGACGTACGTGAAAAGTGCATTTATTGCGGGAGGATCATTAAGCGATCCAGACAAAGAATATCATCTTGAAATTGTCTGTAGAGATGGAATGATTGCCGAAGAAATTGCTGATTTTCTTGAGGATTTGAGTATTGATGCGAAGATTGTTGAAAGGAAAGGCCTCTTCGTACTATATGTCAAAGACGGGGAGCAGATAGCATTGTTTTTGAACTATATTGGGGCACATAATTCAATGATGGAGTTTGAAAATGTTAGAATTTTGAAAGAGGTTCGCAACAATGTAAATAGACAAGTGAATTGCGAAACAGCAAACATTCAAAAGACTGTAAATGCTTCGATGCGACAAATTGAAAATATCAAATTTCTTATTCAAAACGGGAAGTTAGAAAATTTGACTCCAGTGCTTCGCGAGACAGCTATATTAAGGCTCGAAAACCCCGAGGCAGATTTAAATGAATTAGGGAATATGTTTGCAAAAACGATTGGAAAGTCGGGGGTAAATCACCGTTTGCGAAAAATCGACGAGATAGCAAATTTATTTCGGTTTGGTAAAGCAAACTGAAAAAACAGGAGGTTAATATGAGTAAGGATTATTCAGTAAGTCTTGTAAAATGCGATACATATGATTTAGCATACGAGGGATATAAAAGGGCGCTTTTGCCACTTGGTGGAATTGAGGAGTTTGTTAAGCCTGGTGCAAAAGTTGTAATAAAGCCAAACCTTTTAATGTCTGCGAAGCCGGAAAGCGGAACAACTACTCATCCTGAGGCAGTGCGCGCAGTCATTCGACTTGTAAAAGAGGCGGGCGGAATCCCACTCATAGTTGAGTCGCCGGGGGGACCTACGACGGGTATGTTTGTAAAAGGGGTCTTCAAGAACTGTGGGATTTCCAAGGTCGCCGAAGAAGAAGGTGCCGAGATATCGTTTGATATGCAGGTTGTTGAAGTAGAGACGCCTAATGCAAAAAACATGTTGAAAGTTCACATTTTAAAGGCAATAGCAGATGCAGATGTCGTAATTAACATGCCAAAACCAAAACCGCATGGCATGATGAAATATACTGGCGCTGTAAAAAATATGTTTGGGGCTGTCGCAGGGACGAAAAAAATGGACTATCACTTCAAACAATCGGATTACAACGACTTTGCTAACTCAATTATCGACATATTTCTTGCAACAAAAGTAACATTGAATCTTATGGATGGAATCACTACTATGCACAAAAAAGGGCCTTCTTCAGGAGATCCAATTAACACTAACTTCCTTATGGCCTCCGCCAACGCATTCGCGATGGATTCAGTGACGCTTGAAATATTGGGCGCTGAAAAAGAAAAAGTCTATGTAATTGATCAAGGGATATCTCGTGGGCTTTGCCCAAGAGATATTTGTGATATAGATTTATTTTTCAACGGCGAAAAGTGTGAAGACATAACTGTTGCAAAAATTGAGGGCTTTGAAATCCCAATGAAATCTGAAAAGAAAATGACTGAAATATTTGCTAAAATGCCGAAATGGTTAGAAAACATTTTGCGTTCAAGGCCTTCTTTTTCTAAAACAAAATGCAAGAAGTGCAATGTTTGCATAGAAAGTTGTCCTGCAAATTGCTTGTCAATGGGTGAGAAGGCACCGGAGGTGCTCTTGTCAAAATGTATTCGGTGTTATTGTTGTGAGGAATTATGTCCACATAAGGCAGTTAGCATTAAAAGGATTTTCTAGAGGAGATGTTAAGGGTTGGCTTTAAATATTGTACTTGTTGAACCTGAAATACCACAAAACACTGGGAATATAGCTCGAACCTGTGCTGCGACTGGTGCAATTTTGCACTTAGTAGGCCCAATGGGTTTTACCATAACTGACAAACATTTAAAGCGTGCAGGTCTCGACTATTGGAACAGCGTCGAAATCCATTATTATTCTAGTTATCAGGATTTTTTAGAAAAAAACCCACAAAGCAACTTTTATTTTGCATCTACTAAGTCACCGAGCAATTATTCTGATATAATTTATCCTGATGAATGTTACTTGTTGTTTGGAAAAGAGACTAAAGGCTTGCCAGAAGATTTATTGAAAGATAATATAAATACTTGCATTAGAATTCCGATGCGTGGTGACTTACGCTCGTTGAATCTAGCTAATTCCGTAGCAGTTATGGCATATGAATATTATCGCCAAAAAGGTTTTAAAGGATTTGAAACTAAAGGAAAGCTGGTAAATGATAATGGTTAATGAGAAAAGATTGGTTGCAGAATTTATTGAGTTAGCGAGTATAGACAGCCCATCGTTTGATGAAAGGCGCGTCGCTGATGCAATCATAAAAAAAGTTTCGGAAATGGGAATCACAGTACATGAGGACAAAGCAGGCGAAATATATGGTGGCAACACGGGTAATCTTTATTTTACGATTTCTGGTCGCCCAAACACCCCCTCCATTCTATTAATGGCACATATGGATACGGTGGTGCCTTGCAAGATCAAAAAGATAGTTATTGATGGAGATGTTATAAAAAGCGATGGTACGACGATATTAGGTTCTGATGACGTCGCTGGGATAGTCGAAATACTTGAGAGCATTCGTGTTTTGCGCGAGCAAAAAATCGCGCACGGAGATGTTGAAGTAGTGTTCACGATAGGGGAAGAAAAATCGCTTTGCGGTTCAAAAGTCCTTGAATTCGGCAGAATCAAATCTAAAATAGCGTTAGTCTTAGATAATCATGGAACGGGTCGTGCGGCGATACGTGGACCTTCACAATATCAAATTGAGGCGGTTTTTAAAGGTAAGTCAGCTCATGCTGGTATTGAGCCTGAAAAGGGCTTGAACGCGATAGAAATGGCTGCAAACGCAATAAGCAAAATGCGACTAGGAAGAATTGATGATGAGACTACAGCGAATGTTGGAGTGATAAGTGGCGGAGAGGCAACGAATATCGTTTGTGATAGTTGCGATGTGAAATTTGAAACTCGAAGCCGCGATGCTAAGAAGCTGGAAATTCAGGCCGAACACATGAAGGCAGCAATTTTGAAGGCAGCGGAAGAAGTAGGGGGAAGCGTTGAAATTAGTCAAGAACTTCTTTACCCATCATTTAATATTGCCGAGGATGATGAATTAATCGTTGCATTTCAAAAAGGATGCAAAAAGATTGGTATAGAACCTGTTTTGGAAGCGACCGGCGGAGGCAGCGATACAAATATTATTAGCGGTAAAGGCATTAGAGCAATTGATTTAGGATGCGGGATGACAGATGTTCATACTTTGAACGAGACAGTAAAGATTTCGGACCTTATTATCGGCGCGAAGCTTATTGTCAGTATTATTGAGACAATCGGTGAAGGGGGTGCAAAATAAATGAAAACAATTGGACTTATTACCGGCGGAGGAGATTGCCCAGGATTAAATTCAGCTATTAGAGCTGTAGTTAAGACGGTTGCAGGAAAATTTTGCTGTGAAGTCGTTGGTTTTAGAGACGGCTTTAAAGGACTGGTGAAAAATGAATTTGTAAATATCAAATTATCTGATGTCTCTGGAATTCTTGATAAGGGCGGTACGATATTGGGGACTTCGAGTCTGGATAATCCGCTTAGTACTGAATGGCGAGAAAACCCTGAGCGAGATATGGATTTAATTCAGACAATTAAGGAAAACATTTCAATGCATGAGATGGAGGGCATAATTGTAATTGGTGGGGATCAGACTATGAAAACTGCCGCAATGCTTTCGGAAAAGGGCATTAATGTAATTGGAATACCTAAAGCGTCCGCAAACGACATTTCAGGCACCGACATTTCTTTTGGATATATGACGGCAGTAGATACTGCGACGGAGGCAGTTGATAAACTCCACTCCACTGCAGAATCTCACCATAGAATTATTATTATTGAAGTTATGGGAGATGCGAGCGGATGGATTGCGCTTGAAGCCGGAATTGCGGGTGGCGCCGATGTTATTTTAATTCCTGAAATTAAATACAATATCAATCGTGTTGCGCGTGCGGTGTTTGATAGAAAAAATTCGGGGAAGAACTTTAGTATTATTATTGTCGCACAGGGAGCGTATTCAGGTGATAGAAATGACAAAGTAGAAGGTTCAACGGGAGAGAATATCGCAAAGGAACTGCAGGAGCTTACATCTATTGGCTGCGAGGTTACGGTTCTGGGCTCATTGCTTCGCGGTGGTCGCCCAAACACGTACGACCGACTACTGTCGACGCGCTTTGGTGTTCGCGCCGCGGAAAACGCCATGGAAGGCAACTATGGTGTAGCAGTCGTTGTTCGTGGAAGGGACATATTGCAAGTGCCAATAAATGAAGTTGCAGATTTGAATAATAAAGTTGATCCTAAAGGTGAGTGGGTAAGAATAGCAAAATCGTTAGGCGTTAGCTTTGGAGATTAAGTATAGAGGAGAGATGGGAATGCAGTATAGAGAGTTTGGCAAGACAGGTTATAAAATATCAGCATTAGGGTTTGGTGCAATGAGATTACCTTCGCACGATGTAGACGGTAAGTGGGTAATCAACCGCGACGAGGCGATTGCTATGATTCACAAGGCATCTGAACTTGGAGTGAATTATATTGATACAGCATACGGCTATCATGACGGTGAAAGTGAAATAGTCGTAGGGCTGGCACTAAAAAGCATGCGAGATAAATGGGTGCTTTCGACGAAATGTCCGATTTGGAGTGTGAAGGAGAAGGGTGCGGGACGAATGTACCTTGAGGAGCAACTCGGAAAACTTGGAACGGATCATATTGATATTTATCATCTTCACGGAATTGGAAACGACGAAACGCATGAGCTTTTGGAGAGCATTGATTTTTATAAGGATATGGAAAAGGCTAAGGAAGAGGGGCTTATAAAAAACCTTTCTTTTTCTTCGCACGGCAGTCCAGAGTTTGTAATGAAGATGGTGGATCAGGGTATTTTTTCATCAATACTTTGTCAGTACAATCTTTTAGACAGAAATTATGAAAAAGCTTTTGAATATGCTCACGCCAACGGAGTTGGAACGGTAGCAATGGGCCCAGTTGCGGGTGGACGCCTTGCTTTCCCTACGGATGTTTTTGAAAATACACTAAACACCAAATTTGAAGGCACATACGAGGCTGCTTTGCGCTTTGTCTTGGCCAATACCAATATCACGTGCGCTCTATCGGGAATGAGCACTATGGAGCAGGTAGAAGCGAATGTGAAGGTTGCATCAATTGCTGAGCCACTCTCGACAGTCGAGTTGGAAAAAGTTAAAGTCATGCTTGCAGAATCAAAAGACATGGCCGACTTGTATTGCACAGGTTGCAACTATTGCAGCGGGTGCCCTTCGGGAATAAAAATTGCGGAAGTATTCAAATTGATGAACTATCATCAAGTCTTCCATTTGACGGAAATGGCAAAACGCGAATATAGCAACATAGGCAAAAATGAATGGAGCGGCAAACCGGCCACAGACTGCACAGAGTGTGGAAAGTGCGAGAAGATTTGCCCTCAGAATTTGAAAATAATTCAGAAACTAAAGGATGTCAACAGAGAGTTAGGTGCCTGATGGAAGTTAGCTTTAAAAAGCTTGAACTAAGCAGTAGGGATACTTTTGACCGCTATTTACACTTTTACCAGCCAAAGGCGGGAGAACTTACTTTTGCTAATTTGCATATGTGGGACTGTGTTTATAATTCGTATTTTACCGAGTTCGAGGGCTTTCTTTGTATTGTTTGCGGAAATGAAGATTCCAAGTTCGCTTTGATGCCAATTGATGGTGTTGGCGGGGATAGGATTGCTCGCTTATCGCGAACACTTGAGATGCTGGAAGCGGAGCTGTCTAAGCTCGGGCAGCGACTTGAGTTGCGCCGCATCACAGAGGAAGAAACACTTGAACTCGAGAAAGCGGCGGCTTGTCTTCAACGCGAGGTGGAAATTGAGTTTGACCGTGACAACTCGGATTATGTCTATCGCTATGATGAAATTTCGCAGTTGCATGGGAAGAAGTATCATGCCAAACGCAATCACATTCAGAATTTGTTGAATAATGAAAATCCTGAGTATTTTAAACTTACTGAAGAGAATATTAAGGACTGTGTCGCGATTTTGGAACATTGGCACGCTGACAAACAAGATGATGAAGAAATGCAGTGTGAAAAAAAGTCGCAAATGGTATTAATAGAAAATTTCAAGACTTACGGGAACTGCCACGGGGCTTTGGTAAAGGTAAATGGGATTTCGAAGGCATATACAATTGGGCAACTTCTTAATGAAACGACACTTGTTGTTCATTCAGAACGTGCTGACCCTACAATCAGAGGCTTGTATCCATATTTAAACCAACAGCATTTACTTCGAGAATGGCCAGAAGTCGAGTTTGTGAATCGCGAACAAGACTGCGGAAGCGAAGGATTGCGCAAGGCGAAATTAAGCTATCATCCTTCACATTTGGAAAATAAGTATAAAGTTTCGGTATTACCTTGAATTGAAACATGAAATAATGTAATATAACTATGGTTTTAAAATGACTACAAAGTAGTTTGATAAATTTATTTTAGGAGAGTGATTGTAATGGCAGTAAAAATGGGAATTAACGGTTTTGGCCGTATCGGTCGTTTGGTATTCAGAGCGGCTATCGACAACCCAGCAGTAGAAATTAAGGGAATCAATGATCCATTTATTGATCTTGAGTATCTTAAGTACATGCTAATGTATGACACAGTTCATGGCAGATTCAAAGGTGAAGTGTCAACAGAAGGCGGCAAGTTAGTAGTAAATGGCAAACACATCGAATTCTTTGCTATCATGAAGCCAGAGGAGATTCCTTGGGGCGCATGTGGAGCTGAGTACGTTGTTGAGTCAACTGGCGTATTTACTTCAATCGAATCGGCATCAGCTCATATAACTGCTGGCGCAAAGAAAGTTGTTATTTCAGCACCTTCAAACGACGCTCCTATGTTCGTTTTGGGCGTAAACGATGACAAGTACACTAAAGACATGACAGTTGTTTCAAACGCATCTTGCACAACTAACTGCCTTGCACCTTTAGCAAAAGTTATCAATGACAACTTTGGAATCGTAGAAGCATTAATGACTACAGTTCACGCGGCAACAAACACGCAAAAGACAGTTGACGCTCCTTCTAAGAAAGACTGGAGAGGCGGACGCTCAATCTTAAACAACATCATTCCTTCATCAACTGGCGCAGCAAAGGCTGTTGGCAAAGTTATTCCAGAGCTAAACGGCAAATTGACAGGTATGGCATTTAGAGTTCCAACAGCTGACGTTTCAGTTGTAGATCTTACAGCTCGCCTCGCAAAGCCAGCTTCATACGAAGACATCAAGAAAGCAATCAAATTGGCATCAGAAACTACTCTTAAGGGTATCCTCGGCTACACTGAAGATTCTGTCGTTTCAACTGACTTTATCGGCGACGCTCGTACTTCAATCTTCGATGCAGGCGCTGGTATTGCTTTAAATGACAACTTCGTGAAACTCGTATCATGGTACGACAACGAATGGGGCTATTCAAACAAAGTCGTTGATCTTCTTTGCCACATGGCTGCAGTAGACGCGAAGTAAGAAGTCGACACGCGGTGCCACGCGGGGACGGGGCTCTCAAAGGCACGAATTCACGCGAACGCTCGCGAAGGCACAGACCGCACTGAAGGCAGAGACACTGACCGCTCGCGCGGACAAGGCGCGGCGACGCCGCAACTAGGGGCGCGCATAAAGGCCTCAGGCGCACCGGCGGGAGCGTTGCACGCAGCAGTGGGAAAGTGGGCAAACGGGCAGTGGGCCAGCAGGCAGCGGGTAGTGCGCATTTATTACAATCTAAATCACGAATATACATTTCGTATATTCGTGATTTTTCTTTTTGCAAAGTAAAGAGACGTATTTTGTACCCCTAAGGGGAATAAGTTGCGATTATTTATACTCTTAGCTAATGAAAAAACACATTTGGCGACATTTATGTGTTCAAACTCATTTTTTCTTAATCAGCAGATTCTAAGTGAAAAAAGAATGTGAATAAATATTCATAATTATTGAGCGATATGCAATAAAATAGAATATTTATTCGTTTTCAAATTTCTCGGGGTACATAAAAAGCCCCCTTACTTTGTTTTTTCAAGTAAGGAGGCGTATTTTGTACCCTTCATCTTATTTTGTGGTATCGCCGCCGCCGTCGTGCTCGTCTGTTAATTTTTGCTCGAGCATAGCCTCTGCTAAAGCAGTAGATTTTGCCAAGGCTTTGGCTTCACGCTTAGCTGTTATTTTCGCAGATAAATTATGTATCCACTTTTTGCCTGCATTAAGTATAGGAAGCTCGAAAAGATAAGTGATTAATGTCGCAACGGCAATTGAGGATGCAACCGCAATCAGCACAAATAACCAAACATAACCGCCATCGTCGCCGGGCTTAATTTGTTGAAGGTTCATGTCGGCAGGATATCCAATATGGCGAGTCATTAGTTCTCGAGATATGAACTGATGCCACATATAGAGGTTGTATGAAATTGCTGACAAGAAGACTAATACTTTATTTGCAAGAATAACCTTCCAGGCTTTAAAAGCAAAAGCAGATGCAATTGTAACTATAATTAAGACAATTCCAAAGGCAACACGATATTGAACTTGCCAAACGGTAATTCCGTTTGGGTTATACCTAATCAAAAAGCCTTCATTCATTAGCATGAAAAATCCGATTACACCTATAATTCCTATTAACGTAAAAAATAATTTTAGCGCGTCAATTTTTATGGCTTTTGTTTTTATAAGCACTAGTATATATGCTGCTATCATTCCGTAAGCAAATAAATCTACAAATGCGGGTAACTGGTGTAAGGCAAAAAAATCGTTGTTGTGATTTAAACCTGCTTGCAAAAAGTAGTTGCGATATGTAAAGGCTACTCCAATTATTGCTGTAAAAGTTAGTGCGGCCGGAATGATTCCTTTACGAATTACCCATGCAAGAAGTGGGAATATTAAATAGAATTGAACTTCAACGGCTAGAGACCAAAGCACCCCAGTAAAGCCACCTTCGGTAGATTGATTAAGGTTGTGAGTGAAGGTTAAGTGTGACCAGATGTTTGGCCATATTTGATCGAATGATCCTTTGAGTCCGCCAGAATCACCAAACACATAAAAGCCCGTCACTCCCATTATTCCAATTGCTAACAGTGCGAGATAATAAGAAGGAACAATCTTAAAAAAGCGTTTACCAGTGTATTCTAGTAGTGTTTGAGCTCGCTTTCCTGTCCAAATACTTTGAGCATATGGATAAAAAAGACAGAAGCCACTTACAAAGAAGAAAACCTCAACCCCTATGAAACCAGTCCAAGATATAAAGTCTGGAGAAATGGTTTTCCCAGCCCAGTCACCTAAAAACGACCAATTTGGCAAATCAAATTTATAATAGAACCACGTAATTTGCCATAAGTGAAACCAAAAAACCAGCAATATCGCGAGACCGCGAAGACCATCTAAAATCTCGATGTGCCCTGAACTCTTATTTATTTGAGAAGGCAAGACTTTTTGAGTCTTGCCTTTTTTGAATATATTCATAAAATTTCTACACCTAAATAGATTTATAGTAAATCTTCTTCATCATTTTTTGTATCTTTTTTTGGAGTCTGATCAACATTATCTTCAAATGTTTCAACAGATTCTTCTTCAAGTTCTTCGTCTTCTGGAGAAGTTGAAGCGCTTTTTCTCATTACGAATAAGTAATATGAAATGCCACCAACTAGAACAATAGCTACGATAATAATTATCCACATAATATTTGATTGAGTTGCGGGTACGTTGGTGTCAGATTTGCCGCTAGTATCTTGAGAAGGATCTCTTCCTGACAAGTCAATCGTGCTAGCATTATTAGGTAATTTTCCAGTAAATACTTTTAGTTTTGCACTTCTGAAAAAGGCTGATCCAGAACTAATATTTGCGTATCCGCCAACTCCAAGTGTTAGTTCATATCCTGAGTTGATTTCTTTTCCCGTAATGATATAAAGGCTAGCCTTTTTCCAATCACTTGAAAATATACCTGCTGAAGATTCGTTTTTTCCATATACAGAAACTATTGCACCCGCACCTTTTTTCTCAGGAATATTCGCTTTTATCTCGCAGGAAAATTCATAAGTGGTATTTGGAGATAAAGCAACTTTTTGTTTAATCCTTGAATCGGTTGGAACACTATTTGAAATTTCTACATATGCTTTATTACCATCTTTAGCTGGGAAATAAGTAATTTTTCCTTCGTTATTATATAAGTTTGCTTCCCAACCATCTGGAACCTTTCCATCTTTGCTTGATGAAAAATCTCCGTTAATTAAACTAGAGCTAACTGAAGCGACTGTAGTCGTAGGTGTAGGACTTTTCTTAACTACCTTTGCTGCCGAACTTGTAACGCCCATTGTGAATGACAGTGCAAATACTAAAATAAATATTACTGAAATAAATCTTTTCATGTCGAACCTCCATATGTTTTTTCGTATTTCTTACCCGCTTATAATACCATAATAATAAAAATTAAATCAATATCTATTTTCCGTTATTTCTAAAACTCACCGCATTAGGAGAAACGATATATATTGATATATCTCCAAATGACTTTAAGAGTGGGAAATTATCCCTGAAAAACGCCTCGTCAGCCTTGAAATCATTGCGTTCGTAAGAACTAATGAATACATAATCTACATTATATTTTGCGCGAAGCGTTTCAAAGCCTTTTCCTCCGCTGTACATTGTTTGTATGTCGTTTTTCCTTTCATCCCCAGAGACACCGTGAAAGAATAGATAAAGATCAGTGCCAAAGACAATGTTTCGCCCCGCGAGAGCTGCTACGGGATTTAGGTGTTGACGGCCAGTCAGGAAGGTTGCACGCTTTGGAGTGTTTGCTTTGATGAAGTCAGCGGCCTTGATACTTTCGTTGTTGTATTGCTGGACAGTCCCTCCAGAGTTTATTTCTCGCGCCAACGTCAAACCACCTGAAATTGTGCCGAATGCAACTATGACGGCAATTAGCATAAAACGCATTTGCATTCCCTTCATTCGGATGTAGATGCTCCAGATGTACGAACACACCAGAATTACGCTGAAAATGTACCAGATATAGAAGAGTTTGTTGTTATCGTAGTCGTTCGGTTGGAATTTAATCAAGTTCGCGACAATAAATAGCACGACAGGCCCAGCCATAAAAGAAAGCATTTTTTTGCGAGCGGCAAAGAGCGCAGGTACAAGTAAGATGAATACGACGCCGACGTTTTTGACCCAGAACCAGATGAAATTCTCATCCCCGATTGTGGGCCACCCCTTAGGAGTTAACTCTAAGAAGCCTTTGCCACCGGTTTGCGTGAGCGTCCAGAAGAGCAACTGCGGCACGGCTAGCGCCAACAAAGGAACTCCGAGCCATAGCCAATTTTTGATATACTTCCATTTTTCTTTATCTTGAAACAAAAAGATTGCTGCCCAGACAAGAGCGATAATGCCAAATCCCAAAAATGCGTGGGTATTGATCATTGGTAATAGTCCGCCAGTGATTCCTGCAGCAATAAAAAACTTTCGCTCTTTGGTATTCAATGCTTTGAAAAGAAGCCAAAAGGCTAGAATTACAAATGTCCAGCCAGCAAGCGTTGTGCGCTGAGGAATAATCATGTCAGCGATGATGTTTGACCAACGTATGTTGAGTTGATTAAAGTTTGTAGGGGTATTGTACCAAGCAGTGATTAGACGATTGAAATTTTGCGCAAGGGTCCCCGTGACGACATCTAGCTTTCCATCTGCGACTGCAATATAATTTGCGTCTAAAAAATAAAAGAATCCAAGACCACCATTTATGAAAAATAGTACAGTGGCGAGTATTGCGGCCCCTCGGTTTTTTATAAATTCATAAGCTAAGATGAAAAAGCCCATTATTAAACACAGAATTAATATCAAACTTGGGAAAAGCAAAGCCAACGGCAAAGATGAACCCATAACTAAAAGTGAAGAGGAAAGTGAATCAACTAGAAATGGATAACTTAATCGAGTCCCAGGAGAAATTGAGTAATCGGGAGGGAATGAGCCTTGTTCAGCAATACTGGTCGTTATTCCAAGATGTAAGGAAAGGTCACCATAAGTCGACTGACCACCATAATATCCTTCCGGTTTAAGATCCAACACGTGGCTGAAAAGTATCACACTGATTAAAATCATAAGCGGAACGGTCACCCAAACAAGGGCAGTGAAGGATTTGTCCCATTTGAACTCAAAAAAACGAGAAAGCCTTGTCAGAATCTTTTGTAAAGGAGTTGGATCAGGAAGTACAATTACCTCCTCAATTCCAGTCTCTGGGTTAATGATTTTTTCGTATTTTTTTGGAAATTGAATTGGCTCGAAATTCTTTTGGCCGCTCCTAAAGCAAAGAAATGTGATGCCACCGAATAAAACTAATGCAAGCATGTGGCTAATCATATTGAAACCTAAAACAAACGCAAAGGGCACAACACCCCACATTAGACCTAGGGTTCCAAACATAAGTGAAAGCCAAATTTTAATATAAGCCGGCTGCTCCCTAAATATTGAACTTACCATGATGAAAGCTAAAATCAAAAAAGTTAGATAAAAAACTACCCCAAACATCAAATACCACCGCATTTCTAAGATATTTTATTGTCTGATAATATCACAGTCACGAGAAAATTCAAATACTGTTATTGAAAAATATGAGGATTATGTGCTATTATTTCCCCAATAGAGTTCTTTCAAAAGTACTTAGCAGAAGTGGGGTGAGAGCGTGCAAGATATGTTGTCGGTTGTTATTCCTATATATAATGAAGAAAAGTCGATTATTGAAAACATTAAAATTATAAATGGGATTTTGGATTTTGCACGCATTCCACACGAGTTTGTGCTCGTCGATGATGGCTCCAAGGATAATACTTGGCAAGAAATTGTCACTCTCGTGAACGAATTCGATTTTATTCGAGCAATTAAGCTCAGTAGGAATTTTGGAAAAGAAAACGCCTTGTGCGCTGGTCTTGATGCAGTGCAAGGAGATTGTTGTGTCGTTATGGATTCGGATTTGCAACACCCGCCTGAAAGTATAATAGATATGTATACGCTTTGGAAAGACAAAGGGTTCGAAGTTGTCGAAGGTGTTAAGACGTTTAGGGGCAAGGAGTCGATTTTCCAAAAGCTAAGCGCAAAGTTGTTTTATAAGACACTCAAGACATTTTCAGGCATTGATTTGGACAATGCATCCGACTTTCGCTTGATGGATCGAGTCGTGGTAGAGGCCTGGAAGGCGATGCCTGAGAGGCAAACGTTCTTTAGAGCCATGTCTACATGGGTTGGATTTTCGCGAACACAGGTATTTTTTACAGTACAACCCCGAAAAAAAGGCAGTTCGGGCTGGAATGTTTTTAGATTATTTAAACTCGCGTTCAACGCTATCACTGCGTTTTCAACTGTCCCATTACAGATAGCTACGTTTGCGGGAGGAATATTATTCGTATTCTTTTTATTTATGATGGGTCAGACTTTATATATGAAGTTAAACAACTATGCAGTAGAAGGATTTACCACTGTAATTCTATTGCTACTAATTATTGGTAGTTTGCTAATGATTTCAAATGGAATAATCGGAATTTATATATCGAAGATTTATGAGGAAGTAAAACAGCGCCCGAGATATCTGGTTCAGAAAGTTATCGGAAAACCACAAAACAAGTTTTAGGAGTGATTGATTTGGAAATAATAGAATGGTTGCAAACTAGTGACAATATTTTGCTTTTCACAGTACTTATTTCTTTAATTATCGTTATAGTTTTAATTCTTTCGAAAATTTCCGAATCTCATTATGAAGCCCTGGAAAAAGAAAAGGGCGGAAAACATGTGCGAGTTAAGAAAACCTTGATGAGCACCAATTCAAAAATGTTTAACGTGAAAAACGCACAGTGGTTTTTGTTTGGATTTATTATGCTCGTGGCAATTTTCGTAAGAGTTTGGAAATTTGGAGAAGTTCCTGCTGGAGTTAATCAAGACGGCGCAATGGGTGCGGTAGATGCTTTGGCGCTTTCACAGTATGGCACAGACAGATTTGGGATGTGGATGCCTGCGCATTTCACTGCGTGGGGAACAGGGCAAATGAGCGTGCTACTTTCTTATTTAATGGTACCATTCATAAAAATATTTGGATTTTCAATTATAACTATTCGCCTGCCAATACTTCTAGCTAGTCTTGCGGCAATTTATGTTTTGTTTGCATTTGGCAAGAAAGCAGTAGATACAAACTTTGGACTAATAATAATGGGTGTTGTTGCTTTGAATCCTTGGCAGATAATGCAAAGTAGATGGGCAATTGATTGTAATCTGTTTCCCCATTTTGTACTCTTTGGCGCATATTTTCTGTATTTGGGACTTTCTAAAAAGAGGTATATGTATATTTCTATGCTGTTTTTTGGTCTTTCAATGTATTGTTACGGTATTGCGTTGTATACCGTCCCAATTTTCCTTGCGGCAATATATATATTTCTATTAGTTCGCAAGCGAATTAATATTAAACAAATATTAATTTCGGCAGCAGCCTTTCTACTCGTTTCTGGGCCATTTATAACGGTAATGATTATTAATATCTTAAAATTAAAGACGATCGCTACTCCAATAATGACTTTGCCGTTTTTTCCAGACAGCAAGAGGTCAGCAGACATAATATTCTTTAGTCCCGATAAATTAGGTCAGTTAATACAAAATGTTCTTTCGTTTTTTAGCTATACTTTTTTACAGCTTGATGACGGAAATATTTGGAATGCTCTTCCTGGGTTTTCTACTTTGTACTTTTCAACAATACCACTTTTGCTTTTTGGGATGGTTATGCTTGCTATTCATACTTTCAAAAATAAAAAGGGAATTAGTATAGATAAGGCTGAGCCTGAAAAACGCTTTGGGCTTGCGATTATTTTTGCGTTTATGTTTGCAGCTTTAGCATGTGGACTAATTACTAACAATGTAAATATCAACAGAATTAATATCGCTTATTATCCATTAATGATTTTTATTTCCTATGGAATTTATGTTTTATTTCAGAAAAACAAAATTTCTTTGTTGGCTATCGCCCTTATTATTTTACTGTTATTTTCTAGCTTTACAGTTAATTATTTTGCTCCGAATCAAAAGGTTGAAAAGGCGTTTTACTCAGGTTTTGGACAAGCTATGGATGTAGTTCAGGATTTGAAATATGACAGGATATATATAACTGTAAATTCGCAGTTTCAAGCCACGAAGGAAGTTAGCGAAATACTTGCTATGTTCTATCATGAAATGGATGCAGAATATTTTCAAGGCAAACGAATATTAAAAAACAAAGATGGAACTGAGAAGTTACCATATAAAGAAAGATATAAATATATTTATTTTGATACGACTAATAATTCAACATACATTTATCACGATGGGAAATACGAAGACATTAGTGACAACTACACTCAATCGAAATTTAATCCTGGTGAAAATGCAGTTTATGTTGTAAACAACAGTGACTTGCCTTTCTTCACCAATCAATATGATTCTTCGAAGTTTGTGATAAAGGAATTTGAATTCTACAGTGCTGTAATCCCAGCTGTTGTAGCAAAACAATTAAAATAATATTTTACGCAAAAATTAGTCTCGCAATGTTGACACCCGCTAAGCTGCTATGGTACAATTCGATAGCCGTGAAGTGCGAGGCTTTTTTTTATTGCCTTTGAAATATACTTTTTGGCCGATAATAAGCGGAGGTGCTAATAGAAATGAGAGTTAAAATTACAATCGCATGTACTGACTGCAAGTCTAGAAACTACAGCGGAAAAAAGAATAAGAAGAATGACCCGGACAGACTTGAAATGAACAAATACTGCAGATTTTGCAGAAAGCACACAGTACACAGAGAGACTAAGTAGTATTCAATTTTAGTGTAAAGGGTGACAAATATGAACATGCAAGCTAATAATCAAGGCGCTAAAGTTTCTATTGGCGCAAAAATTGCAAAATATCTTAAAGATGTGAGGATAGAGCTAAAAAAGGTTGTATGGCCTTCAAGACCTCAGTTAATTAACTATACTATTACTGTATTAGTTTTTTGCGTTATTTTAGGTGGGCTTATTTTCGTTATTGACCTACCTATGTCTGAGTTGTTTTTGAAAAACTTGACGGCACCTTCTGCGAATTCTACTTCGATTGATAAAAATGTTCCTTCTCAGCAAACGAATCCAAACATAACTGCTGTTACTCCGGGAAAAGGGACTACAAAACCATCAAATGTCAAGGTGACACCAAAGCCGTCAACAAGCAAGAGTGGGAAATAGGAGGTTAACTCAGTGAGCGAAGAAATAATTGAATCAGTAGAAATAGAAGCGCAAGCAGAAGAACAAACCCCTGACAATCCTAATGCAAAGTGGTATGTAATTCACACCTATTCAGGTTATGAAAACAAGGTAAAGATCGACCTTGAAAAAATCGTCGAAAATCGAGGCCTTCATGACACTATTCTTGAGGCCGTCGTTCCGATGGAAGAGCAGATTGAAATAAAGGACGGAAAAAGAAAAGCAACTTTAAAAAAGGTTTTTCCGGGCTATGTACTTGTGAAAATGGTTATGTCTGATGAGACTTGGTATGTCGTTCGCAATACGCGTGGAGTTACTGGGTTTGTTGGGCCAGGTTCAAAGCCTGTTGCTCTATCAGATGCTGAGGTAAAGAATCTAGGAGTTGAAGAATCAGATACTATTGTTGACTTCGAAGTTGGCGATACGATCCGAGTTAGAACTGGGCCACTTGAGAACTTCATCGGAATCGTTGAAGATATCAACATGGAGAAGCAAAAGGCAAGAGTTAAAGTTTCTATGTTTGGCCGTGAGACACCAGTAGACTTAGAGTTGATAGACATTGAAAGAATTAAGTAAGATTAGAATTGTTTTTTATTAGCAGGTAGTTACCGAGAAATCGGATAATATACAAAAAAATTATGGGAGGTGGAATTAAAATGGCAAAGAAAATCGTAGGTTATGTAAAGCTTCAAATTCCTGCGGGAAAAGCAACGCCGGCTCCACCGGTTGGACCAGCTTTAGGACAGCATGGTGTAAATATCATGGGTTTCTGTAAAGAATTCAACGAAAAGACTGCGAAAGATATGGGGTTAATTATACCAGTAGTTATATCTATTTATGCAGACAGATCGTTTAGTTTTATTACTAAGACTCCACCAGCTGCGGTACTCCTCAAAAAGGCGTGCAAGATTGAAAGTGGTTCCGGTAAGCCGAACAGAGAGAAAGTTGCTAAGATTACAATGGAAGAAGTGAGAAAGATTGCTGAGCTCAAAATGCCTGATTTAAACGCTGCAAGCGTTGAATCAGCATCGCGTATGATCGCAGGCACTGCAAGAAGCATGGGAATTGTTGTTGAAGATTAGCAAGTGGGAGGGCTAAAGCCCGAAATAACCACAGAGGAGTGAGAAAAATGTTTAGATCAAAGAAGTATAAGGAAAGTGCAACTTTATTTGAAAAAGCTAATCTGTATGAATCTACAGAAGCTTTGGAATTAGTTCAAAAGACCGCTAAGGCGAAGTTTGATGAGACCGTTGAAATTCATATCAGATTAGGCGTTGACTCAAGACATGCAGACCAACAAGTTAGAGGAGCAGTTGTGTTGCCGCACGGAACTGGTAAGACAGTTAGAGTTCTTGTTCTTGCAAAAGGCGACAGAGCTATAGAGGCAGAAAAAGCTGGCGCTGATTATGTTGGTGCAGAAGACATGGTTTCAAAGATTCAAAATGAAAACTGGTTTGATTTTGACGTAGTCGTCGCAACACCAGACATGATGGGTCTTGTGGGCCGTCTAGGAAAGGTGCTCGGTCCGAAGGGATTGATGCCAAATCCAAAGGCTGGTACAGTTACTATGGATGTTGCGAAAGCAATTGATGACATTAAAGCAGGTAAGATTGAGTACAGACTTGATAAAACAAACATCATTCACTGCCCAATCGGAAAAGTTTCTTTTGGACAGCAGAAGCTGGAAGACAATTTCAAGACTTTACTTGAAGCAGTTGTTAAGGCAAAGCCATCAGCAGCAAAAGGTCAATATTTGAAGAGCGTTACAATCGCTTCAACGATGGGACCTGGTATCAAGATAAATCCTTCAAAATTAGTTTATTAATTTTGGGGCTTTACAAACTTGATTGTGATGTAGTATTATGGTCAAGCAATTGAATATTACCATAGACAGTAGGTGCTCACGTTTAAACAGGAAACTGGCCTACCGAGGTTGATGAAGTATTATCAAAGCATATAAACTATGCCCTCGAATGTCTATGACATGCGGGGGCATTTTAAGTAATACGTTTTAGATTGTGGTTGAACAGAAAATTGATGGGGCCGAAAAAGCGTGGATATGTAAAGTTTGCTTAATGCGGTTTAGAGATTTTCGGGAAAACTCAAAAGATAGGGGAGGTGAAAGGATTGCCAAGTAACAAGATTTTAGAACAAAAGCAAGCGTTAGTAGCTGATTTAGCAGTGAAATTCAAAGATTCAAAGGCATTTGTGCTAGCGGATTATAGAGGTATTTCTGTTGAACAGGATACTACGTTGAGAAACGCGCTTAGAAAAGCAGGTGTTGAATACAAAGTTATTAAGAACACTTTGTCTAAACTAGCTCTAAGAGAAATTGGCATTGAAGGTATTGATGAATTTTTAGAAGGGCCTACTGCATTTGCGATGAGCACGACGGATGTTGTCGCGCCAGCGAAAATAATGGCTGAATTTGCTAAGAAGTTTGAGAACCTAGAATTAAAAGCAGGTGTTGTAGAAGGTAAAGTTATTGATGCGAAAGGTGTTGCAGCTCTTGCAGATCTTCCATCAAAAGAAGTTCTCGTGGCGAAGATGCTTGGAAGTTTCAATGCACCTATTACAGGCTTCGTGAATGTACTTAATGCTAACTTAAGAGGATTGGTATGCGCGCTCAACGCGATACAAGAACAAAAGGCACAGTAACACGCGGTGAAACGCGAATAATTTAGAAAATAAAAAATTTATGGAGGAATTAAAAATGGCTAGCGAAAAAGTAACAAAGATGATTGAAGATGTAAAGGCGTTAACAGTATTAGAATTATCAGAATTGGTAAAGGCTCTTGAGACAGAATTTGGAGTATCAGCAGCAGCACCTGTAGCAGTTGCAGCAGCAGCGGCACCAGCAGGTGGAGCAGCAGAAGCAGCTGAAGAGCAAACTGAGTTCACAGTAATCCTTAAGGAAGCTGGAGCTGAGAAGATTAAAGTTATCAAGGTAGTAAGAGAACTTACTGGTCTTGGTCTAAAGGAAGCTAAGGATCTTGTTGACGGCGCGCCAAACGCAGTTAAAGAAAACGTAAGCAAAGACGAAGCAACTGCAACTGAAGAAAAGCTTAAGGAAGCTGGAGCTACAGTTGAAGTGAAGTAATAATTTATTAAAAACAAAAACAATCAAGAAGCTTGCGCAATTGCGTGGGCTTCTTTTGTTTTTGTGCTTGACGCATCTTTTTTCCTCTGCTATAATAAATAACTGCATTATGAATGCGAAGCAAGTGATCGATTTTTTGACATGACTAATACTTTACGTGGATTATAGCACGTGATTTTACTTAGTGGAAATGTCGAGAAAGCACCTTCGTATATGTGCAATCAGCTAAGTCTATACTTATAGTTCCAAATTAATTCAAATAAAATTTTGAGGTGAATGTTAATGGTACATCCCGTAAAGATGGGTCGCAATGAGCGAATGAGTTACTCGAAAACCAATGATACGTTTGAGATGCCCAATTTGATTGAAGTGCAAAAGAATTCTTTCAGATGGTTTTTAGATGAAGGTTTGAGAGAAGTTTTCAAGGATTTTTCTCCAATATCGAATTACCGTGACAAAGAAGATTTAGTCATGGAGTTCGTAGATTATTCATTGAATGATGAACCGAAGTATTCAATTGAAGAGTGCAAGGAAAGGGATACTACCTATTCTGCACCTTTGAAGGTTCGAGTGCGTTTGATAAATAAGAAAACTGATGAAATAAATGAACAGGAAATTTTCATGGGCGAATTCCCACAGATGACGCCGACAGGAACATTCGTTATCAATGGAGCTGAAAGAGTAATTGTTAGTCAGTTGGTACGTTCGCCTGGAATATATTTCAAAGATGAGTTTGATAAAAACGGTAAACTTTTATTTACTAATAACATAATTCCTAATCGTGGAGCTTGGATTGAATACGAGACAGATGCAAATGACATTATGTATGTAAGAATTGATAGGACAAGAAAATTGCCTATTACAGTGTTGTTGCGAGCTATTGGGTATGGTACTGACCAACAAATCATTGATTTGCTTGGAGAGCACGAATGTTTAGCGAACACTCTTGCAAAAGACGACGCTCATTCTGTTGAAGATGGGTTAATAGAAATATACAAGAAAAACCGTCCTGGCGAGCCGCCAACAGAGGATAGTGCAAGATCTTTGTTCAACAGTATGTTTTTTGATCCAAAACGCTATGATTTAGCAAAAGTTGGTCGTTACAAGTACAATAAAAAACTTTCAATAGGTACCCGAGTATCTGGACTTGTTTCAGCTCAAGAAATAATTAACCCTGAAACTGGGGAACTACTCGCAGAGGCAGGAGCAATTATTTCAAAAGAGATGGGCGTAGAAATCCAAAACGCTGGAATAAACGAAGTAACTGTTGTTGTAGAAGGCGAAAAAGAAATTAAGATTATTGGTAACAATACTGTAGACATGAGAGCGTTTGTGGGATTTGACCCAAGAGAAATCGGTATTACAGAGTTCGTTAATTTCACTGAGCTAAATAAACTTCTTAAGAGCGGTCTTTCTGAAGAAGAAATTAGACTCGAGGCAGAAAAAAATATTACTAGACTTGTTCCAAAGCATATAACCCATGAAGACATTGTTTCTTCTATAAATTACTTGGTTTGTTTGCAGTATGAGATTGGAAATACCGACGATATTGACCATTTGGGCAACAGAAGACTTCGTTCAGTTGGCGAGTTGTTACAGAACCAGTTCAGAATTGGGTTGGCAAGAATGGAAAGAAGCATTCGCGAAAGAATGAGCGTACAAGAGCAAGATATTATTACTCCTCAAGGATTGATAAACATCCGCCCAGTTGCTGCATCAATTAAAGAATTCTTCGGAAGTTCACAGTTGTCGCAGTTTATGGATCAGACTAATCCTCTAGCGGAATTGAATAACAAAAGACGTCTTAGCGCCCTCGGGCCTGGCGGTTTGAGCAGAGAAAGAGCGTCTTTCGAGGTTCGTGACGTACATGACTCTCATTATGGAAGAATGTGCCCTATTGAAACTCCTGAAGGACCGAATATTGGACTGATTGGTTCGCTTTCAACGTTTGCGAAAATTAATGAGTACGGCTTCATTGAAGCTCCATATCGAAAAGTTGATCTAAAGACTCATAGTGTTACCGAGCAAGTTGACTATTTAACTGCTGATGAAGAAGATAGATTTATCATTGCGCAGGCAAACGAGCCTCTTGATGAAAAAGGTAGATTCATAAATAAGAAGGTTGCTGCAAGAAAGCGAGAGAAAATTGTTGAAGCTGAAGCTGGTGAGATCGATTACATGGACGTTTCTCCAATGCAAATCGTATCTGTTGCGACAGCGATGATTCCGTTCCTTGAAAATGACGATGCTTCGCGTGCACTCATGGGTTCAAATATGCAGAGGCAGGCTGTGCCTTTGATTAAGCCTGATTCACCAATCGTTGGAACTGGAATTGAGTATAGAGCCGCTAAAGATTCGGGTGTTTGCGTTGTAGCAAAAAGCGACGGAGTTGTAACCAATGTTTGCGCAAAACAAATAACTATAACTAGGGAAGACGGCGAAGTAGAGCATTACAAATTAACAAAGTACGTTCGTTCAAACCAAGGAACTTGCATTAATCAAAGGCCAATTGTAAACATTGGAGAGCAGATTAAAGCTGGAGATGTAATTGCGGATGGACCTTCGACTGACAAGGGCGAGATTGCGCTTGGGCGAAACATCCTTATGGGCTTCATGACTTGGGAAGGCTACAATTATGAGGATGCCATACTGATAAACGAGACTCTTGTAATGAATGACGTATTCTCTTCAATTCATATCGAAGAATATGAATGCGAAGCTCGCGACACAAAACTTGGTGCGGAAGAAATTTCACGCGAAGTTGTAAACGTTGGCGATGACGCCCTGAAAGACCTTGACGAAAGAGGAATTATTAGAATCGGTGCTGAAGTTCGCACAAACTCTATATTAGTTGGTAAAGTAACGCCTAAGGGCGAAACGGAAATGACCGCTGAAGAAAGATTGCTTAGAGCGATTTTCGGTGATAAGGTTCGCGAAGTTCGTGATACTTCTTTGAGAGTTCCACATGGAGAAACTGGAATAATTGTCGATGTAAAAGAGTTTACTCGCGAAAACGGAGATGACTTGTCTCCAGGAGTTAATAAATTAGTTCGCGTATACATTGCTCAAAAACGCAAGATTTCAGTTGGAGATAAGATGGCGGGACGTCACGGAAACAAGGGTGTTGTTTCAAGAATTCTTCCAAAAGAAGATATGCCTTACTTGCCTGACGGCACACCGCTCGAAATCGTATTAAACCCATTGGGCGTTCCTTCACGTATGAACGTCGGTCAGGTACTCGAGGTGCATTTGGGATACGCAGCAAGAATCCTTGGATGGAAGATTGCGACACCTGTATTTAATGGAGCAACCGAGAAAGATGTAGTTGAGACTCTTAAAATGGCTGGCATAGATGAAGACGGAAAGACAGAATTATATGATGGCCGCTCTGGAGAGTTGTTTGACAATCGCGTTACAGTTGGAAATATGTACATCATGAAACTCTTCCATCTAGTTGATGACAAAATCCATGCTCGTTCAACTGGACCATACTCGCTTGTTACTCAACAGCCACTCGGTGGTAAAGCACAGTTCGGTGGTCAGAGATTTGGAGAGATGGAAGTTTGGGCGCTTGAGGCATATGGAGCGGCATACACACTTCAAGAAATCTTGACAGTTAAATCGGATGATGTTATCGGAAGAGTAAAGACGTTTGAAGCAATCGTTAAGGGCAACAATGTGCCAGAACCAGGAATTCCAGAGTCATTTAAGGTTTTGATGAAGGAACTTCAAAGTTTGGCGCTAGACATCAAAGTATTCTCTGAAAACCAAGAGGAAATTGAGTTTAAGGAAACCCCTGAAGATGAGGTTCGCAGACTAGGGTTGAACTTCTCAGGTAGAGAACTTGGACTTGATGAAGATATCGTAATAGAAGAGGACGAAGAAATTTCAGAAGATAATCTTCCAAGCGGTATGTTTATTGAAGAAAACGGCGAGATGATAGACGTAACATCAGATGACGAAGATGCGGACTTGGATGTTGAAGCACTCGAAGACATACTGAAAAAGGATGTTTTAGAGTTCGAAAAGTTCGACGAAGACGATGTCACAGCTGACGATTTGATAGATGTTGTCAGCGACGATAAATTTTAAGAAGGGGGTCTGATGAAATGAAGGAATTTGGAAATTTTGAATCAATTAAAATAGCTCTTGCTTCTCCGGAAAAAATTCGCGATTGGTCGTGTGGAGAAGTCAAAAAGCCTGAAACAATTAACTACAGGACGTTGAAGCCTGAAAGAGACGGACTATTTTGCGAAAAGATTTTTGGCCCCACAAAAGACTGGGAATGTCACTGCGGAAAATATAAGAAAATTCGTTACAAAGGTGTTGTTTGCGAACGTTGTGGAGTTGAAATTACTCGCGCTGCTGTTCGTAGAGAACGCATGGGACACATTGAACTTGCTGCACCTGTTTCTCATATTTGGTATTTCAAAGGCATTCCTAGCAGAATGGGACTTATACTTGATATGACTCCAAAGAATTTGGAAAGAGTGCTGTATTTTGCTGCTCATGTAGTAATCGATCCTAAAAACACTCCTTTGCAAAAGAAAGATGTTCTTAATGAAAAAGAATTCAGAGATGCTGAAGAAAAGTACGGCGGTGAATTCGTTGCAAAAATGGGCGCAGAAGCTGTTAAGGAACTTTTAGATGAAATCAACGTTGAAGAATTGGTGGTTCAACTTCGCGAGGAACTTGAAACTGTAACTGGTCAAAAACGCACAAAGACTATCAAAAGGCTTGAAGTTGTCGAAGCGTTCAAAAAGTCAGGCAATAAGCCAAGTTGGATGATTGTTGACGTTGTTCCAGTAATTCCACCAGAACTTCGCCCAATGGTTCAGTTAGATGGTGGTCGTTTTGCGACATCTGACCTAAATGATTTATATAGAAGAGTAATAAATCGTAATAATCGCTTAAACAAACTGAAAGATTTGGGTGCGCCAGAAATTATCGTTCGCAACGAGAAGAGAATGCTTCAAGAAGCAGTTGATGCTTTGATTGATAACGGTCGTCGCGGTCGTCCTGTCACAGGACCTGGAAACAGACAGTTGAAATCGCTTTCAGACATGCTTAAAGGTAAGCAAGGTCGTTTCCGTCAGAACCTTCTTGGAAAACGTGTTGACTACTCAGGTCGTTCGGTTATCGTTGTAGGACCAGAACTTAAGATCTATCAGTGCGGACTTCCAAAAGAAATGGCACTTGAACTTTTCAAACCATTTATTATGAAGAAATTAGTTGAGGACCAAAGCGCACAAAATATTAAGAGCGCAAAGAAAAAAGTTGAACGCGTAAATCCTGAAGTTTGGGATGTGCTCGAGCAAGTAATAAAAGATCATCCGGTATTGTTAAACCGTGCACCTACTCTTCATAGACTTGGTATTCAGGCATTTGAGCCAGTTCTAGTTGAAGGCCGTGCAATTAAACTCCATCCGTTGGTTTGTACTGCTTATAATGCTGACTTCGACGGTGACCAAATGGCAGTTCACGTACCATTGTCAGTTGAAGCTCAAGCAGAAGCAAGATTTCTAATGCTTTCTGCAAACAACTTACTTGCACCTAAAGATGGCAGACCAATTACTGTGCCATCACAGGACATGGTACTTGGAGCATACTACTTAACATTCCAAAAAGATGGTTCGAAAGGCGAAGGCAAAATCTTCATGAGCCCTGATGAAGCTGTTATGGCATACGACGCAGGAGTTGTTTCGCTTCACGCGAAAGTAAAAATTAGATTTTCGAGAATTGTGAACGGAAAGAAAATATCGAAACTTATTGAGACTTCTGTTGGAAGATGGCTGTTTAACGAAGCATTCCCACAAGACTTGGGTTATGTAAATAGAAGTGAAGATGAGTCTAACGACAAGTTACTTAATCTTGAAATCGACTTCTTAGTTGGCAAAAAAGAAATTGGAAAAATCATCGACAAATGTATCAAAGTTCATAGCACAACTGAAACGGCAATCGTTCTCGACAGAGTAAAGGAACTAGGATTTAAGTACTCGACACGTGGTGCAATTACTATAGCCGTTTCTGACATGGTGGTTCCAGTTGAAAAACCTGCAATCATCGCGAAGGCGCAAGAGGACATTGATACAATTACCAAAAAATTCAGACGTGGTCTTATGTCAAATGACGAGAGATATGAAAAAGTAATCGAAACGTGGACAAAAGCTACTGATGATGTAAAAGATGCTCTAAGGCACACTCTTGATGAGTTGAACCCGCTTCAAATGATGTCACAATCAGGAGCTAGAGGAAACATCGGACAGATCAGACAGGTTTGTGGAATGCGCGGACTGATGGCGGATACCACTGGTAGAGCGGTTGAAAGACCTATCAAAGCTAGTTTCCGTGAAGGTCTTGATGTTTTGGAATTCTTCGTTTCAACGCATGGTACTCGTAAAGGTCTTGCGGATACAGCATTAAGAACCGCTGACTCAGGTTATTTGACCAGAAGACTTGTTGACGTTTCACACAACGTGATTATTCGCGAAATTGATTGCGGCACAGAATTATATATCGAAGTTGCTGCAATTACTGAGGATGGAGACGATAACGAAGTGATTGAAGGCCTCGGTGAAAGAATCAACGGCAGATATCCTTCAGAAGACATTTTGAATCCAGAAACTGGCGAAGTCATGGCACTCGCTAACGAAATGATTACATACTGGGCAGCCGAGAAAATCGAAAAAGCTGGCGTAAAAAGAGTTAAACTACGTTCAGTACTTACTTGCGAATCAAAATTCGGTGTATGCGCAAAATGCTATGGTTCTAACCTTGCAAATGGCGAAGAGTGCAATATTGGAGAAGCTGTTGGTATCATTGCTGCGCAATCAATCGGAGAGCCTGGAACACAGCTCACAATGAGAACGTTCCACACCGGTGGAGTTGCTGGAGACGATATTACGCAGGGTCTTCCTCGTATCGAAGAGTTGTTTGAAGCCCGTAAACCAAAGGGTATGGCGGTTATGTCAGAAATATCAGGTAAAGTGGAGCTTGTTGAAACAAAAAAGAAACGCGAAGCAGTAGTAACTTCTGAAGATACTTTGAATCCAGATGTTCGCACTTACCTTATTCCTTATGGATCTAAGTCAAAAGTACAAACTGGCGACTTTGTAGAAGCTGGCGACTTCATTGTTGGTGGATCAGCAAACCCTCATGACATATTGAGAATTAAGGGAGTACGCGGAGTTCAAAGCTATATCCTAAACGAAGTTCAAAAAGAGTACAGACATCAGGGTGTTGATATCAACGACAAACATATCGAGGTTATCGTTCGTCAGATGATGAAAAAGGTCAAAGTTGAAGAGTCAGGCGAGACGGAATTACTTCCTAATAGTCTAGTTGATTACTTTGAATTTGAAGCGTCAAATGAGAGAGCGATTGCTGAAGGAAAGCTACCTGCTGAAGGAAAACGTGCGCTTCTTGGTATTACGAAATCCGCTTTAGCAACTGAATCATTCTTGTCGGCTGCATCATTCCAAGAAACGGCAAAAGTCCTTACAGACGCTGCAATCAAAGGCAAATCCGATCCGCTATTAGGTTTGAAGGAAAATGTAATAATCGGAAAACTCATCCCTGCTGGAACAGGATTGCAACGTTACCGCGATGTAACAGTAAGCACTTTGCAGAAAAAGCCAGTGGAAGATATGGAAATTTTGAAAGAGTTTAAAGAAGAAGTAATTGTCGATGAAATTGAAGAAGAACTTGTGGAGGTTGACGCTTAAGGCGCAACGCGATTACAGGATCTGAAAAAAACAAAAAGATATTTGGAAACCCCCGTGTGAGAATATTGCATGGGGGTTTTTTTAATTCATGTAATCGAATATAATATGATGCGTATGGAATAGAGTTTCACGAAGGGTGGATTACGAATATGTTGAGTGCGATATTTGCAATGGATACAAACGGAGTAATAGGTAAGGAGGGCGGACTCCCTTGGAACCTGCCAGATGACTTTGCTTTCTTTAAAAAAACCACTTTGGGTCATCCAATTATCATGGGTCGCAAGACTTTAGAGTCTCTGGGACGCCCTCTTCCTGGGCGCCAAAACATAGTTATTACGCGCAATTCCCACTACAAACCAGAAGGAGTAACTGTTTGCAATTCTGTAGATGAAGTTATGGAACTACTTGCAGGCGGAGATGCGTTTGTGATTGGTGGCGCCGAAATTTATAAACTTTTCGATGATAAAACCGACAAACTTATCGTAACAGTGGTTGAAGCCGAAGTCGAAGGCGATACGAGTTATCATAATCCGTCATTTGCTGGATGGGAAATTGAGAAGGAACAACCTTTCGAGGCAGATGAACGAAATCCGCTTTCGAGAACGATAAAAACTTATAAACGCGCATCAGAAAAGCCTCAGACCCAACTTCAAATGCGTCTTAATTCTTTGGCGAATTTGCCAAAACAGTGCATCCCTGAAGGATACGAGTTGCGCGTGCTGAGTCCTGATAGCGCCGAGGATGTGAAAGCATATGGGGATATTGTGCGAAGTGCATTTGGCGGGGAAAGTGGAAACTATGAGAAAGAAGTCATTGGACATTCGAATTATATTTCTGATGGAACGTTTTTGATATATGAAAAAGAGCAAGAAGGTGAAGGCCTAAAAAGTGCGGTCGCGACTTCGACCGCGATAATTGATCCGTCACCAGAATGTAAGGACGGATACCTTCATATGGTGGCGGCTTACGCCACCCACGCGGGCAAGGGGCTGGGATTCCAAGTTTCCCTGGCGTGTCTAGTTAAAATGCAATCGGCGGGCAAGACGGGGTGCTGGCTTAAGACTGATGATTTCAGGTTGCCGGCGATTGCTTCATACTTGAAGCTAGGATTTGAACCGGATATTTTTGAGGAGAGCCATCGTGTTCGATGGGATTGCATATTAAAAGACATTTTGGTCCCTCGAAAGGACCAAATAACAAAATAACATACAACAACTTTTGACGTTATTTTCGCATCATTTTATTGACAACAGAGCGCTTGCAATGTAAACTATTTAAGCACGTGAAAAATCACTTGTGTTTTTACGAGTGCAATATAGCGTGTGACCTTGTGCGTGGGCGTTTGGAGGACATATCAAATGGATGAACTCAAGCAGGCCAAAAAAGTTGTTGGCTTGAATCAGACGGTAAAGGCAATCGAGGAAAAGCTGGCGAAACGAGTGTATCTCGCGGAGGATGCGGACCCGAAGTTGTGTGAGCGCATTATAAGGCTTTGTGAAGAGAATGGTGTTTCGGTGACGATGGTTACTGACATGAAACAACTTGGCAGAGCGTGTGGAATTGATGTTAAGGCAGCGATGGCATGCGTCATCGAATAGGGCTTTGATATAATAATCTATTAAGAAGGAGGTGCACGAAGGAATGCCTACATTTAACCAGTTGGTGAGAAAAGGTAGAAAGACTGTTGCGAAGAAGTCTACTGCTCCTGCATTGCAGAAGGGTATGAATTCTCTCAAAAAGAAACCTACACAAATTAGCTCACCACAAAAAAGAGGCGTTTGTACTGTAGTTAAGACGACAACTCCAAAGAAACCAAACTCAGCTTTGAGAAAGGTTGCGAGAGTTCGTTTGACAAACGGTATAGAAGTTACAGCTTACATTCCTGGTATCGGACACAATTTGCAAGAGCATAGTGTTGTCATGATCAGGGGCGGAAGAATCAAAGACCTTCCAGGTGTGAGATATCACATCACAAGAGGCTCGCTTGATACAGCCGGAGTTGGAAACAGAATGCAAAGTCGCTCGAAGTACGGCGCGAAGAGACCAAAGACAAACGCGGCGAAATAATTCGAGACAATTACAAAGATTTTTACGACTTGCAGTTATTACAGAAAGGTACTGTGTAAGTTGTTGACATAGAAGCTATGTTACCGACTACTAAAGTGCCAGCGATGGTCGTAAATCGACCACGAGTACCTATAGCGATTTTACGCTAATTAAGTTTGGAGGGAAGAAAGGTGCCTAGAAAAGGTTATATAGCAAAGAGAGACGTGCTACCTGATCCGATTTACAACGATAAGGTTGTGACAAAGTTCATAAACAATATCATGTTGGACGGAAAAAAAGGAGTTGCTCAAAAGATAGTCTATGACGCTTTTGATATGATTAAAGAAAAGACTGGTAAAGATCCACTTGAAGTTTTTGAAGCCGCAATGGCAAACGTTATGCCAGTGTTGGAAGTTAAGGCTCGAAGAGTTGGTGGAGCGACATACCAAGTTCCGATGGAAGTTAGAGTTGAGAGACGCCAAGCGCTTGGACTGAGATGGATGACAAATTATTCAAGACTCAGAAACGAGAGAACGATGGCTCAAAGAGTTGCAGGCGAATTGATGGATGCAGCGAACAACATGGGAGCAGCATACAAAAAGAAAGAAGACACTCATAAGATGGCGGAAGCAAACAGAGCGTTTGCACATTACCGTTGGTAGTAAAAAATGAGGTCTGGCGCACATGTGCCGGACTTCGTTACGGAAGGGAGAAATAAGATGCCTAGGGAGTATAGCCTTGAGAATACCAGAAATATTGGTATCATGGCACACATTGACGCTGGAAAGACTACAACGACAGAGAGAATATTGTTCTATACAGGACGAGTTCACAAAATCGGAGAGGTACATGAAGGCGCAGCTACAATGGACTGGATGGAGCAAGAGCAGGAGAGAGGTATCACAATCACTTCAGCTGCTACAACAGCACATTGGGAGCGTAACGGAGTTTTAAATCGTATTAACATCATCGACACACCAGGACACGTTGACTTTACTGTTGAGGTAGAGAGATCATTGCGTGTACTTGACGGATCTGTGACTTTGTTTTGTGCGAAAGGCGGCGTAGAACCACAATCGGAGACGGTTTGGAGACAGGCTGATAAGTACGGGGTTCCTCGTATGGCTTTCGTAAACAAAATGGATATCATGGGCGCGGACTTTTTCAATGTTATCGCGATGATGAAAGACAGACTGAAATGTAATCCAGTTGCTCTGCAACTACCTATTGGCGCGGAAGACAAGTTCATTGGAATTATCGACCTTGTAAAAATGAGAGCGGTATTTTATAAAGATGAACTTGGAAAAGATTTTGAATATTCTGATATTCCAGCGGATATGATGGATTTAGCAATTGAGCACAGAAACATTCTACTTGACGCTGTTGCGGAACAAGATGACGAAGTAATGATGAAATATCTTGACGGTGAAGAACTCACTATGGATGAAATCACAAACGTTATCCGTAAGGCGACTCTTACAGTAGCAATTATTCCTGTGCTTTGTGGTTCAGCTTATAAGAATAAGGGCGTACAGGAACTTCTCGACGCAGTAATTGATTATTTGCCTTCGCCAATCGACATTCCTGCTATTAAGGGAATTGAAATGGGTAATGAAGAAGTAATTATCGAAAGACCTCCTAATGATGCTGGTCCTTTTGCTGCACTTGCGTTTAAGATTATGACGGACCCTTTTGTTGGAAAACTTTGCTTCTTTAGAGTATATTCAGGAACGTTGAGCTCTGGCTCGTATGTCTTGAATTCAACAAAGAATAAAAGAGAGAGAATAGGGCGTATTCTTCAGATGCACGCTAACCACAGAGAAGAAATTCAGCAGGTATATTCGGGCGATATCGCAGCAGCGGTAGGACTCAAAGACACTACTACTGGAGATACTTTGTGTGTAGATTCTTCGCCAGTTATTCTTGAATCAATGGATTTCCCTGAACCTGTTATTTCGATAGCAGTTGAGCCAAAGACTAAAGCAGGACAAGACAAAATGGGTATCGCATTACAGAAGTTGGCGGAAGAAGATCCAACATTTAGAGTGCACACTGACGTTGACACCGGACAGACTATTATCTCAGGAATGGGAGAACTTCATCTTGAAATCATCGTTGACCGCATGCTTAGAGAATTTAAGGTTGAGGCAAACGTTGGTAACCCACAAGTATCGTACAAGGAAACAATTCGCAAAGCTGTTCGACAGGAGTCGAAATTTGCTCGCCAATCTGGTGGTCGTGGACAATACGGACATTGTATTATTGAGGTAGAGCCAAGACAACCTGGCGAAGGATATGAGTTCATTAACAAGGTTGTTGGAGGATCTATTCCAAAAGAATACATTCCTGCAATTGACGCTGGAATTCAAGAGGCATTGCAAAGCGGAGTGCTTGGTGGTTATCAGGTAGTTGACTTGAAAGTTACTGTAGTTGATGGTTCTTATCATGAAGTTGACTCTTCTGAAATGGCGTTTAAGATCGCGGGTTCAATGGCGATTAAGGAAGCAATCAGAAAGGCTGAACCAGTGTTGTTGGAGCCTATCATGCGTATTGACGTAGATGTTCCGGAGGATTACATGGGTGACGTTATGGGCACATTGAGCTCAAGACGTGGTCGCATCGAAGGAATGGAAGCCCGAAACGGAACTCAGTCAATTAAGGCTCACGCTCCACTTGCGGAAATGTTTGGCTACTCTACAACTCTTCGTTCGGCAACTCAAGGACGTGGAACATTTACTATGCAAACAGGGCATTTTGAAGAAGTACCTAAGGGTATTCAAGAGGCTGTGTGTTCCGGAAGGAAGAAGTAAAAACTCGCGAAAAAAGTGTTGCAATTGCGAGGGAAAAGTATTACAATGTGTGAGTATCTCTTGAAAAAAGGGGTAAAATAAAAAAATAATTTAATCAGATAACTGATTTAAGGAGGAAAATTCAAAATGGCTAAGGCAAAATTTGAAAGAAACAAACCCCATGTAAACATTGGGACAATCGGTCACGTTGACCATGGTAAGACTTCTCTTACTGCTGCTATCACTAAGGTGCTCGGATTTTCTGGCCAAGCGGTATACAAGTCTTATGACCAAATCGACGCTGCTCCAGAGGAAAAAGCTAGAGGGATCACAATTTCAACTGCACACGTAGAGTATCAAACTGATGCTAGACACTATGCACACGTTGACTGCCCAGGACATGCTGACTATGTTAAAAACATGATCACTGGTGCTGCACAAATGGACGGAGCTATCTTAGTTGTATCTGCAGCTGATGGCCCAATGCCTCAGACTAGAGAGCACATCTTGCTCGCTCGTCAGGTTGGCGTTCCATACATCGTTGTATTCTTAAACAAATGCGACATGGTTGACGATCCAGAACTTATCGAATTAGTTGAAATGGAACTCAGAGAGTTGCTTTCATATTATGAATTCCCAGGCGACGATATTCCTATCGTTCATGGTTCAGCTCTTGATGCACTTGAGTGCACTTCGACTGACGCATCAGATCCTAAGTATGCTTGCATCTTAGAGTTAATGAAGCAAGTTGATAGCTATATCCCAACTCCTATGCGTGAAGTTGACAAGCCTTTCATTATGCCAGTCGAGGACGTTTTCTCAATCACTGGTCGTGGAACAGTTGCTACAGGTAGAGTTGAAAGAGGTCAAGTTAAAGTTGGAGACGAAGTTGAAGTCGTTGGAATCACTGACACTCGCAAAACTGTTGTTACTGGTGTTGAAATGTTCAAGAAACTTCTTGATTCAGCTATGGCTGGAGACAACATCGGAGCTTTATTAAGAGGCGTTCAGAGAACTGATATCCAAAGAGGACAAGTTCTTTCAAAACCAGGATCAATTAAGCCACACACACACTTTGAAGGTCAAGTTTACGTTTTGACTAAAGAAGAGGGTGGAAGACATAGCCCATTCTTCAAGGGATATAGACCTCAGTTCTACTTCAGAACAACTGACGTTACTGGTTCGGTTGAACTTCCTGATGACAAAGAAATGGTTATGCCTGGCGACAACATCAACATGAATATCAAACTTATCACACCAATCGCAATGGATGAGGGTCTAAGATTCGCAATCCGTGAAGGTGGAAGAACTGTTGGCGCTGGAACTGTTTCGAAAATCTTCGCATAAGAAATAATTTTCCGCTTGCGCGAGACGGTTTCAAGCCTTGCTAAGCCCGGCGGCCAAAGGAAGAAATGAGATTGGCCGAACAACTAAATAATTACGAAGGACGAGCGCGAGCTCGTCCTTTATATGCGAGCGTGGCGGAATGGCAGACGCGCTAGATTTAGGATCTAGTACTTAGGTGTAAGGGTTCAAGTCCCTTCGCTCGTACCAAAAGAGAAGAAGAAACGATTTATTTCGTTTCTTCTTCTCTTTCTTTCTGGCAAAGGGACTTGAACCCGAGAGGGCAATGTATGCCAGCGGCATACATTGCGTGAGACCGGCAATTTAGAGGGCGAACGTAGCAGTACGACGAAGTCGGACGGCAAGTCCCTTCGAAACAAGTAGCTAGTGCCAAGACTTCAGCCCGAGAGGGCAATGTATGCCAGTGGCATACATTGCGTGAGGCTGGCAAGTTAGAGGGCGAACGTAGCAGTACGACGAAGTCGGACGGCAAGTCCCTTCGAAACAAGTAGCTAGTGCCAAGACTTGAACCCGAGAGGGCAGAGAGGGCGAACGTAGCAGTACGACGAAGAAGTCCCTTCGCATATATTGTTCGCCCGACATGGGAACTGCTCCTTGATTGCGAAAACAAAGTAAGGGGGCTGTTTTTGTACCCCGCACACTAGTAAAGGGGACGTTTTTGTACCCCAAAGCGGATTTAGAGAAGAAAATGCAAAAAGGTAAAGGCAATTGACAAAAAAATCATGCGAAATGTGTAAAAATCTAAGCGAAAAGCATTGAAAATCAAAATTAAGTTAGGGAAAAAGAGGATTGGGGTACAAAAAAGATGTGCTTACTCTGTTTTCATGAGTAAAGGGGACGATTTTGTACCCTTGGCCTCCGCGCCTCCGCGCCTCCGCGCCTCCGCGCCTCCGCGCCTTCGCGCCCCTCCGCGCCTTCGCGCCCCTCCGCGCCTCCGCGCCTCCGCGCCTTCGCGCCCCTCCGCGCCACCGCGCGGGGCGTGCGTCTTTAAAAATTAATTAGCGCCAAAAAATGAGCGAGCGCTCCGCCAACCAAAAAGGCGGCAACGAAGCAACAAAGGACTATTATGGTTGATTCGAGTTTGCCGCGCTCCTTGAAAAGGACGAACATCGCAGAGAGGCAAGGGAAGAATAAAGTCATGGTTATAAGAGCTACGAGCATCTGGTTAGGGGTAAGGTGAAGAGGTATGAGTTGCACGACACCAAGCTCTCGGCGGATGAGGCCAAGAATGAAGGCCATTGATGTGCTAGACGGGAGCTTTAAGAGGCCTTCAGTTATTGGCGCCATTGCGCTAAATAGAAGCCTTAGCCCGCTAAAGTAGTCGAATAGAGTTAGGCCTATGCCGGCAAGAATAAAGACAGGAAATGCTTCTTTAATGAATTCAAGTGTCTTTGAGCCGGTGGTTGCTAGAATGTCTGATATTTTTGGAAGGGCAAGTGGCTTGATAGCTATGTTTGAAGGGCGTGTCGTGCCTGGAAGGACCTTGTTGAGAACAAGGCTCGTTGCTATGAAAATAGCAATTAGGATGGAGGCATATATTAATATGTATTGAGGTCCGAGTGAGGCGAGCAAGCCAGTTATTATTCCAAATTGTGCTGAACATGGGATGGTTAGGGCAATAAGGGTGCTCGCGATTAGGCGTTCTTTTCTTGAGGAGAGACAGGTGGTTGCTACGAAAGCCATTGTTGCGCACCCGAAGCCAAGAATTAGCGGAATAGTCATTTTGCCAGATAGGCCGATTCGACGTAATGAGTTGTCTGACAAGTGAGCAATGCGCTCAAGATAGCCGGTTTTTTCAATAATAGTCATGAAAAAATAGAATCCTGCAACTATAGGTGCAATTATACCTAATAAATATACAAGCCCCATGCTTAAAATTCCATATGGGCCAACAAATAATTGTGAAATTAAAGAACCAGCGGCGACAAACTGTTCTATAAATGTTCGACATGCCGGGATTAAAATTTGATCGAAAAAATGCACAGAAATAAAGTCTGTCAAATCAGACGCGATTAGACGACCCATTACAAAAAACATAATTAACAAAATCAAAATAAAAATTAATTTGCCCCAAACACGGTGTAATAGTATTCTATCAATTCCTAGGTGCTCAGTTGGCACTTCTTCTAGTAAAGGACAGTTGTTTTCGCAATTCTTATATGAATCGCTTGAAAGCGAACAGTTATGACACTTTGTTAGTTGGCGCTTTGCCATAATTATTTTTCCTCGATTTCTTCATCACAAGCGATAACGATAACTTCTTCAGGCGCAGACAGTTCGGCCTTTACAAGTTTCCAAGCAAATAAACCGGTTATTATTGCAAGGATACCAAGTATTGAAAGGGTCACAAAAAAATCGAGTTTGAATTGATCGTTTAAAACACCGTAGCCGCCAATGAATCCAAAGATAATGAATGCACCAGCGGATACAAACTTCACAAGACGTTCGGGAAGTTGTTTGTGGAGCACTACGCCAACAATAATACCAAAGGCGTCAGCGATTAGCATACCTGTCGTCGTTCCGAGAAGGACAAAAATCGATTGACCAGGGTATTGGGCAGCCAAAGCGATTGTTGCAAGCTGTGTCTTGTCACCAAGTTCGGCGATGAAAAATGCGATAGCAACAGTAATAATTGCCCCGTATTTCAACTTGCGATTTTGTTCGCCGTCGAGCGTATCTCCGCGAATTGTCCAAAGCCCAAAAAATAAAAATGATAAATAGGCCACTGCAGAAATCCAGGTACTCAAACCCTCAAAACGAGTGATATAACTGCCCAGGAGTACTGCTAGCGCATGGTTTAGGACGGTTGCAACAAATACCCCAATCATAACTTTCAATGCAGAAAAACGTGTTGCAAAGGCCATGGCTAAAAGTTGAGTTTTATCTCCCATTTCGGCAAGGACCACGACGCCAGTGGATACTAATAATGCTGTCAATTCCATTAAATAACTACCTCCACCAAGTGAACGCCTTCGCGGAAATCGGGGAGAATATTACCACTGATTTTCTCTCCATCAACAGTGATTGATGTCGCACCCTTGCAACGGCCTGCGCTGTTGTCGAGATGAATATCGTATGTCGCGCCACGGAATGTGCGGCGAACAAAGGCTTTTGGTAAGCGTTTTGTGAGACATGGATCAATCATAAGCCCGTCGTACGAACGTCTTGCACCCAAAATCCATTCAATCATCAGGATGGAAAACCATACTGCTGTGCCTGTGCGCCAAGCGTAGCCCGACTTTCCAGGGTTGAAAGTTACTTCTGAAAAACTATTTACAAAGGAGAAAGGCTCCATTTGAGAGTTTGACACAGGGTTTTCAGGATTATCTGGTGCGACTTTCATCCAAGTGTCCCAAGCGTTTTCGGCGCGCCCCAACATACAGTCTGCGACTGCCTTAAAGCCAGCGGCGTGATTATAACAACCTCCATTTTCGCTTTCCCCAGGCATTGAGTTTGAGATTCGACCAATTCTAGGGTCAAAAGCAGTAAAAGGTGGGCTGACAAGTTTGTAGCCATTTTTGCTGCCAAGTAAGGACTCAAGACTGTCCATACATTGGATAGCGCGTTCTGCGGGAGCAGTTTGAGACAAAACTGACCAAGTGTTTCCGTTTACGAATATTCGGCCCTCTGTATTTACGTGAGAACCAGCTTTATAGCCATCTTCACAGATAAAGCGGTTGTACCATTCTCCGTCCCACGCAACAGTGTTTATGGCGTCCTTGAGTTGGTCAAAGTACTGTTTCGCCTCGCGGGCAACATCGGGCTGATTGATTCGATTTGCAATTTCAATCATTTCCAAAAGTCCATAGCATAGTTGTTGTGTAACCATAACGCTTTCGCGTTCGCCAGTTTCTGCAGAGGCCTCGAGCCCGTCGTTCCAGTCTGCGTGGTGTTGGTTGCAGAGACCGTGTTTTCCAAGATCGTGAGCTAGATAGCGCATGGTGCGCAACATGTGATCCCAGACCGTTCCGACTTCGTCGCTTTCAAAATATGGCACGACTTTTTCTAATAAACCGAAATCTCCGCTTTCCTTAATCAAAGCTGGCGCTGTCATAAGAATCCAGGCAGGTTTATCAGAGTATACAAGACGATTTTTGGGGCGGAATCCATGGATTACAAGACCGGTGGGGTATTGCGAACTCAAAGCGCGCAGGAAGTTTTCCTCTGCTGCTTCATAGTCGCACATTGAAAGTCCATAGTCGCATTGCAAGTTGTCGCGGAATCCGCTTTTGTTGATTAAATATGTGTACATTTGCTTTTTTACAAACCAGTTCATTATTGAATTATAGTTTTCGTTGCCAACATCGATTTGGAATTTTGAAGCACGTACATCTTCTGCGGCCATTTGCTCATCGCAAAACTTATCAATCTTCGCGGCAGACAGCTCGGATTTGATTTTTTTGACCTCGTCTAGTCCAGAACATTGACCTAGCACAAAGTCCACACGGCCTGTTGAATTTGGCTCAATTGATATTTCGGTTTGAACAATTCCAGCGCAATCAGGTCCATATCCACTGCGGTTGTCGCAGTTAAACCCGAAAAGGATGCGCGGTGTACCTGCAGAGAACTCACTTCTGAAAAACTGGTCACGATATCCATTGCCTGCTTTGAAATCATTTAAAGCAATCAAATATCCTTTATATCGATCAGTTGGACATTTTACATTTCTGTTTGTTACCATAACACCGCCAATTTCAGGATGGACTACTCCAAAGTTTGTTTTATCAACATATTTTTCCTCGTGATTTTGACCGTTTAATTGAAACATTGCATATGCGAAGACACTTAACTTTCGAGGGCGATTTGTTTTGTTTTCAAGAGTAACCGTCCATATTTCTGCCACATAGTCTGCGGGGCAAAAAGCTCGTTGTGTAGCCTTAATACCATCAAAAGTGCCGGTTATTTCGGTCTTAGCGTTGTAATACCTGCAAGAGTAATCAGTTACAGGGTTTGGGGCAGGTGCTCCAGCAGGGCAAAATACTTCGCCAGTTTCCTCATCACGAATGTATAAATACTTCGCGTCGTACCCGACAAGGGTGCATGTATTACCAAGCTCATCTCGAGCAAACATAGTGCCATCGCCGATGTTTGTGAATTCAGAATATATCTCGTGTTTTCCGATTTTATTAGTGTGTAAATTAACCCATTTGCGCGGTGGTTCTTTCAAAAGTTCAAAACATTTTTCTTCTTTTACAAATCTACCATAATCCTTTATATTTGACATTTCGCCAACTCCTTATTTAATTTATTTACCAAAGGAATTATAACAAAATATTAACTTGACGTATAGTGAAATGAATGGGATAATTCAACTAATGAAATCAAATGAATCAGGAGAGTGAAAGATGTCAATTTGGGACAATATTATTATTTATCTCGGATTCGATTCCCCCATAAGTATACTAAGGGTAAGTATTGATGTCGCTATCGTTTCTTTTGCCATATATAAATTGCTAGTTTTGATCAGAGACACGCGCGCTTGGCAGCTTATGAAAGGTGTTATTTTTGTTCTGCTTGCATGGAAAATAAGTGAGTTTTTTGGTCTAAACAGTATTCAATATATTCTTGAAAACACCATTCAATACATTGCGATTGCAATGATTGTACTTTTTCAACCAGAACTTCGCAGAGGATTGGAGCAATTAGGTCGTAGTAAATTTATTGGAATACTTCCTTCAAACGAATCTCAAGAGGTTGCACTTTCAAATATGGTAGGGGCTATCGTGGCAGCTGTCGAAAATTTGTCTGGATCGAAAACCGGAGCCATTATTGTATTAGAAGGAGCCACGAAACTCGGAGATGTAATGGACGAAAGTGTCGAAATTGATTCGAAAATAAGTACAAGCATATTAATTAATATTTTCAAACCGGATACACCACTTCATGATGGTGCGGTTATTATTCGTGAAACTAGAATTCAAGCTGCGGCGTGCTATTTGCCTTTAGCAAGAAGTACTATGATTCCAAAAGAACTTGGCACAAGGCATCGTGCTGCAATTGGAATTAGTGAAGTCTCAGACGCTCTGGCGATAGTTGTTTCAGAAGAAACTGGGCAGATTTCCACCGCAAATGACGGAAACTTGCAACGTGGACTTACTCCTGATTTGCTTCGAGTTAAACTACGTAAACATTTGATGATAGATAAACCTGTTGAAAAAACCAATCCACTAAAGAAATTTTGGAAGCGGGGTGCAAAGTAATGCCAAAACTTTTCGCAAAAGGCGTTGATCAATTGGTATGGAGCAAAACTATCCTTGTTATAGTTTCAGTTCTTCTATCTTTGTTCATTTGGCTTTTTTTAGTGGATCCAGTTAAGACAATTACTTTCTCAGTTCCTGTAAAAACAGTTTCACTTGCCCCGGACAATGAAATAGTAGGGAAAAATCTTGTTGTTTTAACTCAGAGCATTCCGGATTCAGTCGAAATTACCCTTTTTGGACGTGCGTCATCACTAAACTCTATAAAAATGGATAAATTCTATTCGACAATTGACTTTACAAATATCGTTTCACCAGGAAATATAACATTACCAATTAGCGGACCGTTTGGCGAGTTAAAAGGAGTGCGTGTAATAGATGTTTCGCGCAAGCAGATTGATTTACAGATTGAAAAGTTAAACAATTCGATTTTGCAGGTTGATCTAAGACTGATTGGGGAGCCTAAAGCTGGGTATAAAATTATTACCAAGACTATTTCGCCGATAAATATTCAGTTGATTGGGACAGAAGCGGTGCTTAAAAAAGCCTCTAAAGCAGTAGTAGATATAAATGTTGCCGACAAAGACCAAAGCTTTACAAAGACAATGTATGTGAAAATAATTGACTCAAATGGCATCGAAGTAAAGGGCACTGAAAAGCAGTATAAGACTCTGGTAAATATTGCAATTGGTAAGGAAGTGCCTGTAATTCCCGTTTTGCAGGGCTCCCCAACAAATGGGTTTTCATACGTACAAGGCACTGCATCAGTATCACCAAAAACGGTTGTATTAAGCGGCACAAAAGAAGTCTTAGATGGGATTTCAAGTGTTTATACTCTTCCACTAAACATCAGCTCGTTGAGCGAAGAAAAAATCTTAGACGCCGAAATAGATGTTCCATTGGGTACAAAAGTTTATGGGAGAAATAATTTTGTTAAAGTAACTGTGCCTATAAAAGGACTTGTTACAAGACAATTGCAGGTCCCAAAATCACTTGTGAAGTACATCAATTCAGATCCTGCAAATACTTACTCTGTAGCAGTATCTTCACTGTTCTTAACCGTAAAAGGTCCTTTAGATGTAGTAAATAATATTAACGAACTAGCTTTTGTCCCAAAAATTGATGTAGCGTCACTTGGAATTGGACAGCACACAGTACCTTTCGAGGTAATCCTTCCTAAAAACTGTGCGTATGAAGGAAAACATGAGGTTGTTATAAACATTGAAAAAATACCTGCTTAATCAGATTGCAATAGGAATTGATGAGGATGTTTCACTGTTAAAAACTCTCGCTGCAAAAACGCTAGGTATAAATTTAACTGACATATATACAATTAAAATTGTGCGCAAATCTATCGATGCAAGGCGAAAAGGTAGAATTCAACTTGTTTATTCTTTGTGCGTAGAGACTTCAAGCAAGGTTGATTTGTCCGTTGCTGGAACAAAGGAAATATTCGAACCCACCGAATCAAAATTGATAGAGGGTACTTCCGAACTTCGAGGGATGACAGTAGTAGTTGGCAGCGGCCCTGCTGGCTTGTTTGCAGCGCTTGAATTAGCAAGGCAAGGGTATAACCCTCTGGTTATCGAACGCGGTGAATGTGTCGAAAAGCGAACAAAAAAAGTAGAGGCGTTTTGGCTGGGTGGGGAACTCGATCTTGATACAAATACTCAATTTGGAGAGGGCGGTGCGGGTACTTTCTCCGATGGCAAACTCACAACCAGAATAGGCGATCCGCTCAGCGAAACAGTTCTTCAGCAGTTTGTGAAAGCTGGCGCTTCAAAAGAAATTCTGTTTGACGCAAAACCCCACATTGGATCAGATGTTTTGAAATATGTAATTCCAAATATCCGCAAGGAAATAGAGAAACTGGGCGGAGTATTCAAGTTCAATACTAAACTTACTGATTTAAAAGTGACAAATAGTGAAATAAAAGCGATAAAGATAAACTCGGTAGAATGGATAGATGTGGGTGCGGTTGTCTTGGCAATAGGCCACAGTGCGCGGGATACATTTGAAATCCTGCTAAATAGGGGCATGGATATTTCTCAGAAAGCCTTCTCAGTCGGAGTGCGAATTGAGCACCCGCAGGAGTTAATTGATAAAGCACAGTACGGTAATTTTGCAGGACACCCAGCCATTGGAGCTGCGGATTATCAGCTTTTTACGCGAGGAGGCGAACGCACCGCATACACATTTTGCATGTGCCCAGGTGGCGAGGTGGTGGCTGCAGATTCAGAATACGAGGGACTAGTGACAAACGGCATGAGTCAAAGCAATCGTGCTCTCGCTAACGCAAACAGTGCATTCGTAGTTGCAGTCCGTCCAAATGACTTTGCGGACAAAAGCCCACTCTCGGGAGTTTACTTTCAGCGACAAATTGAGCAAAAGGCATATAAATTAGGCAACGGCGCTGCTCCCATCCAAAAACTCGGAGATTTTATAACTGACAAAGTATCGAATTCGAAAGGTTTGGTAAAAACTTCCTACACTCGAGCGACTGAATGTGTTAAAATGGACGAGGTCTTTCCTGTTTTTGTTTGCGCAAAAATGCGTGAGGCAATCCCAGATTTTGAAAACAAACTGAAAGGGTTTGCGTTTAGCGACGCGCTGCTTATTGCACCGGAGACGCGAACTTCTTCACCAATTAGAATGAACAGGGAAGATGACGGGACGGCTATCTCGATTGCGGGATTATATCCAGCAGGCGAGGGCGCTGGATATGCAGGCGGAATTATGAGTGCTGCAATTGATGGAATTAAGGCTGCGAGAAAGATTATTTCAAAATACAGGAGGACATGATGTCAAGATTATTTGGGACTGACGGGGTACGAGGAGTCGCGAACAAGGAACTTACGCCGGAGTTGGCGTTTAAGCTAGGTAGGACGGGCGCTTGGGTTTTAGCGCAAGAGACAAAACACACACCAAAAATCATAGTAGGTTGTGACACGCGAATTTCATGCGACATGCTCGAATCAGCTCTTGTGGCGGGCATTTGTTCTGTCGGCGCAACTGCAATGGTATGTGGTGTGGTGCCAACACCTGCAATCGCATATTTAGTTAAGAAATACGGCTGTGACGCAGGAGTCGTGATTTCAGCATCACACAACCCATATGATTACAACGGTATTAAATTTTTCAGCTCTGAAGGTCATAAACTTCCAGATTCAATTGAAAATGAAATAGAGGAAACCATTCATGGTGGAGAATTTAAGGTTCCTTCGCCTACAGGAGCGGGAATCGGAGTAAAAATCATCTGCGAAGATGCATTGGTTGACTATGTGGACTTCGTGCAATCGACTATTATTACAGATCTTCGAGGCATGAAAGTCGCATTAGACTGTGCAAACGGTGCGGTTTCTGAGGCGGCACCTATGCTTTTTGAAAGACTTGGAATCTCTACTACGGTGCTCAGTAATTCGCCCAACGGTACAAACATCAATGATAACTGTGGTTCGACTCATATGCAAACGCTTTGTGAGACAGTTAAGAACGGAGATTTTGATTTAGGTATAGCTTTTGATGGAGATGCAGATAGAATGTTAGCTTGCGACGCTAACGGTGCAATGATTGACGGAGATGTATTAATGGCAATCGTAGCAAAAGATTTGAAAGAGCGTGGCATGTTGAAACTCGACACTATAGTAGTGACCGTCATGAGTAATATCGGTTTGGATGTGTTTGCAAAAGAAAATGGCATAAAAACGGTTAAAACCAAAGTTGGTGACCGATATGTCCTAGAAGAGATGCTTTGCGAAGGATACAGCATTGGCGGTGAGCAGTCAGGGCACATTATTTTGCTCGACCACAACACCACCGGCGACGGTCTTCTCAACTGCGTTGCGCTACTTCAAGTCATCAAAAGATCGGGTATTTCTCTCTCGGAAAATGCAAAGATAATTCAAATTTACCCGCAGGTGCTCGTAAACGCCAAAGTATCAAACAAAATCAAGTACGGATACTTGGAAGTGCCTGAAATTGCTGAAATGTGCAAACAACTTGAGGAAGAATTTCACGGCGAGGGTCGCGTTCTAATTCGCCCTTCGGGGACTGAACCCCTTGTGCGCGTTATGATTGAGGGTAAGGATCAGGAGTTTATCACGTCAAAGGCGACAGAACTTGCAGTATTGATAGAGAAACATTTGCAAGGATGAGGCTGCTTTTTGCGGTTTCGAAATTTTACTAGGAGGTATAAGGGTATGTGTGGAATTGTTGGTTATGTAGGTAATAAAAAGTGTGCGGATGTATTAGTAAATGGGCTTAAAAAACTTGAATATAGAGGGTATGACAGCGCGGGAATAGCACTTTTCGAGGATTCACAAATCGAAATTGTCAAGTGCAAGGGACGCCTCGTGAACCTCGAGCAAAAAGTGAGCGAAAAGGATTACACAAGCCTCATGGGCATTGGACACACACGTTGGGCGACGCACGGAGCCCCAAACGATGTGAATTCGCACCCTCACAAGAGCCAGTCGGGCAAGTTTGCAGTTGTTCATAATGGAATTATTGAGAACTATATCAAACTTCGTGAGTCTTTGAAAAAGAAGGGATATATTTTCCTTTCTGACACTGACACTGAAGTGGTTGCGCACTTAATTGAGCTCAACTACAAGGGCGATTTGCTGGATGCGGTTCGTGAGACAATTACTTTGCTCGAAGGCACTTACGCACTCGGAGTTATTTGCACAGAAAATCCTGGGCTTTTTGTGGCAGCACGCAAGGAAAGCCCTTTAATTGTTGGTCTCGGCGAAGATGAAAACTTCATTGCTTCGGATATTCCGGCTATTATCGAGTACACTCGAAACATCATAATCCTTGAGGACGACGAAGTCGTTGAAATCACAAAGAACAGTGTGAAAGTCTATGACGAAATCGGAAACATCGTTGTAAAAGAGCCCTACAGAGTTACTTGGGATGTAGAATCAGCAGAAAAGGGCGGATATGAACACTTTATGATGAAGGAAATGCATGAAGAACCTCGTGTTGTGAAGGACACTTTATCACCGCGTATTCAAAACGGAGATATCCACCTTGACGATATCTCTCTTACCGCCGCACAACTTGAAAAAATCGACAAAATATTCATCGTAGCTTGCGGAACAGCTTACCATGCTGGGGTTGTTGGCAAATACGTAATTGAGAAATTTGCGCGAATTCCTGTTGAAGTTGACGTCGCGTCGGAGTTTCGTTACCGAAACGCCCTCGTTTCCGATAGGAACCTCGTAATTATAATTAGTCAATCTGGCGAAACGCTTGACACATTGGTCGCTTTGAAGGAGTGCAAGAAACTTGGCGCTCGCGTTATTTCAATTGTAAATGTAGTCGGCAGCTCAATAGCGCGCGAATCTGACGATGTCCTTTATACAATGGCTGGACCTGAAATCGCCGTCGCATCTACAAAGGCCTACAACACTCAGCTTGCAGCCATCTATCTACTGGGCATTCACTTAGCAAAAATGAAGGGTCAAATTAGCGACGACCTTAAGGCTCAGTTGATTGGCGAACTTGAACAAGTTCCTTCGATGCTTGAATCTGTTCTCGCTCAAAAGGATCTAGTTTCAAAATTTGCCGCTCAACATTACAATTCAAAAAGCATCTTTTTCATCGGACGCGGCCTCGACTACGCCTTGTCAATGGAGGGCTCGCTAAAACTTAAAGAAATCTCTTATGTACATTCAGAAGCCTACGCAGGTGGAGAGCTCAAACACGGCACCATCGCGCTAATAGAAGAAGGCACGCTTGTCGTGTGCCCAGTAACTCAAGACTATTTAATTGACAAAATTGTCAGCAATATAATCGAGGTCAAAGCTCGCGGCGCCGTAGTCCTCGCCATCACGCAAGAGCGTCACCGCGACTTCGTCGCACAAATCGCCGACGAAGTCATAACCATCCCAGACGTTAGCTCAGACGTTGCACCAATCTTGGCGGTCACGCCAATGCAGCTTTTCGCATACTACATGGCCGTTGAAAAGGGCTGCGATGTTGACAAGCCGAGGAACTTGGCAAAGAGCGTAACGGTGGAGTAATTAGAATGAAAAATTTGAATAAGGTGGAATTCGTTTCCAACAACATTAAAGAGTTTTGGGATTTGTGGATTTGAGTTTACCGCTATAAAGACGCCAGTATATTTTGATAGTGGAAAGGTACTAGTATATGTGCCGGATACTCTTTCTAAATTCACTGTTCCAAATACAGTGACAAGAATAAACGGTGGCGCTCTTGGCGGGAATGAAATGATGACTAGTTTTACTGTTCCTGAAAGTGTAACTTCTTTGGGGGACGAGGCATTTAGAAATTGTTATAGAATGGAAAACATCAATTTGCCAGATACAATTACCGAAGTTGGAACAAATGTATTTAATAATACTGCACTAACTTCGCCAGTAATATTAAATGCCGGGAAAATATTGTGCTATGTGCCGTTTGGCAAAACGAGTTATACAATTCCGAGCACAGTAACAGAAATTGCTGGAGGTGCATTTTCGGGGTGTTCAAAAATAACATCATTAACTTTACCAAATACAGTTACAAAAATCGGAGATTTGGCATTTGAATATTGTTATTCACTTTCAAAATTAACTATACCTTCAAGCATTACTTCTATCGGAGAAGGTTCGTTTTTAGAATCTGGGATAACTAGCCCTATAGTTTTCAACAATGAATTGTGTTTCTTACCTGAAAGTATTGTTTCGTATACTGTTGCAAGTAACATCACCAGGATAAAAGATTTTGCGGCATATGGGTGCGAAGATTTATCCACTTTAACTTTTCAAAACGGGGCAGTAAAAATCGGGGAAATGGCGTTCGATATGTGCAGTTCATTGAAAGTTGTTACAATTCCTGATTCTACAACTGACATAGGATATGCAGCTTTTGCAAACTGTAATTCTTTAGTATCAATTAAAATTCCCAAAACTGTTGTAAGGTTTGACGATTCAATTTTTTTCGGTTGTTTGAAACTCACAATCTTTGGGGAAGCAGGGTCACCTGCACAAACGTATGCAAAGGAAAATAAAATAAACTTTGTATATGGCCCAGCTCTTATAATAAGGGGTTCTAAAAAAATTGCTTTGAACAATTCATTCATAAACAGTTCAGTTCAACTTGTTCCTTATCAATGCACAATTAAAAGTGTTACTAAGAATGGTAAACCTATTACCATACCCTCGAACAAGGTGCTTTCTAGCGAGGCAAAATATGTTGTGAAAACAGATAAAACTTCGACACAAACTTTTGTGATTGATAAAACAATACCGAAAATAATTCTTAAAAATTCTAAAGGGAAAAACATTTCAATTGGCGAACATGTAACGGGAACTGTTTCGATTTATGCTAAAGATACTAATTTGTTAAGAAAGCAAATTATGAGAGAAGGTTCATTGGTAAAATGGCCGTCAAACGCAAAACTAAGTAAGAAAGGATTCTATAATATTGCTGTTCAAGACAAGGCTGGCAATTCTAATTTCATTTTCTTTATGATTAAATAAAAAAAACAGACGCGAAACGCGTCTGTTTTTTTTACAATTGAATTAATATGCGCCGCCGAGCGAAGCATCTGATGCCTCGACTAAAGTTCCAGCCTCGAGGCGCGATTGCGCTTCTGTGAGGATAACGGCGGTAGCGGTTGCGCCAAAACGAACGGCGCCTACAGCACGAACAGCGAGCGCCTGGTCAAGGGTGCGAACGCCGCCCGCAGCCTTAACTCTGATCTGCGGGCTGACCGTCGAACGCATGAGTTTTAAGTCTTCGATGGTCGCGCCGCCGGTGCCGTAGCCAGTTGATGTTTTGACGAAGTCAGCGCCGGCCTTTTCGCAAAGTTTGCACGCAGTGACTTTCTGCGCATCAGTTAAATAGCAGTTCTCAAGGATAACCTTGACAATGACGTTGTTGGCGTGAGCAACATCAACAACAGCCTTGATGTCGTTATACACATAATCGGTGTCACCTTCGATGAGACGCCCGATGTTTTGAACCATGTCCAATTCGACGCAACCACCTTTGATCGCTTGCTCTGCCTCAAACACCTTAGTTTCGGTGGTGTGAGCCCCGTGCGGGAACCCGATAACCGTTGATACAAGTACATCAGTACCATCAAGCAGGCTCTTCGCCAACGCCACGTCACTAGGCTTCACGCAAACAGATGCGCAGTCGTACTGCTTCGCAATCTCGCAGCCCTCTTTAACCTGTGTAGGCGTCATGTGTGGTTGCAACAGGGAATGGTCTATCATTTTTGCAATGTCTTTTACTGTAATACTCATTTTTAAATTCCTCCGTTAATTATATTCGCTTTCGCAAGACTAATATTCGTTCATTTGTGCGTGTTTGTCAATTGTTTTGGCAATATTGAGTGCAACACGCGCAAACGCGCAATGAAGAGGAAGACAATGAGCAAAAGCGCGCAGATTAAATATCCTTGCCATTCTTGACAAGCAAAAAACAACGCGGGTCGTACTCAGGTAAGGTTGTTTTGGTTGTTGAGACTTCATCTTGTGCTTAGCTTGGCCGAATTTTGATTTTTTATTGTCTATTTGTATACAATCTAAGCGAAGCGCAACCAATCCAATGGGTTTGAGGGGTGTCGCAGTAAGCGGTGGTCCGAATTTTTATATTTTATAGTGAATTTGTATACAAAATTGGCATTTTTGTATACAAATTCGCATTATTTTTTTGTGATTCGGACCAAGAACCGGAAAAAGGCGAAAATCCGAAGGAAAAGAAGCGAAATGTATACAAATTCGCTTCTTTTTTTATTTTTTTGGCCCAACGGGCTTGGCGCGGCGCGCCAAACCCGCGGCGCGCCAAACCCGCGGCGCGCCAAGCCCGCGCCGCGCCAAGCCCGCGCCGCGCCAAGCCCGCGCCGCGCCAAGCCCGCGCCGCGCCAAGCCCGCGCCTGCGGCATGCTCTTACCTTTTGCACTTTTGCCGCCTGCCATTTTTGAATCTGGCTTCGTTCCAAATATTGGGATTAGTCAAATTAGCACCCGTCACCAATTACCCGTCCCCAATTAGCACTCCCGATTAGTCCCTAAGCACCTTTACCTTTCGCCTTGAAAGTGGTAAAGTATGAGAATAAAAAATATGTAATGAAGGTGATTGCAATGGCAGATGTAAAAAAACTAGCAAACGTTTATGACGTGCTTGAAGAAAGAGGCTTCATCCAGCAAACGACGCATGCGTATAAAATCAAAGAAATGCTTGGGAGCGAAAAAGTCACGTTTTATATAGGTTTTGATCCAACGGCGGATAGCTTGCACGTTGGGCATTTTCTTCAATTGATTGTTATGGCGCACATGCAGCAACACGGGCATAGGCCAATTGTTGTGTTGGGCGGCGGGACGACGATGGTCGGGGACCCGACTGGCAAGACTGATATGCGAAAGATGATGACAAAGGAAATCATTGCCCAGAATGCCGAGTGCTTCAGGCAGCAGATTTCGAATTTCATAGATTTCACAGATGACAAGGCGCTCATGATAAATAACGCAGACTGGTTGCTTGAACTGAATTATGTTGATTTTCTAAGGGATGTGGGGGTTCACTTTTCAGTGAACAGGATGCTTACCGCGGATTGTTTTAAGAGTCGCCTCGAGGGCAAGGGGCTCACGTTTATTGAGTTTAACTACATGCTGATGCAGAGTTACGATTTCTTGGTGCTGCATGAAAAGTACGGATGCAAATTGCAGTTGGGCGGCGACGACCAATGGTCAAACATTCTATATGGGGCCGATTTAATTAGAAGAAAGACGGCCGAAGAGGCCTACGGCATGACTTTTACCTTGCTGACAAACAGCGAAGGCAAGAAAATGGGCAAGACGGAAAGGGGCGCTGTTTGGCTGGACGCCAACAAAACGTCCCCGTATGAGTTTTTCCAATATTGGAGAAACGTTGGAGATGGGGACGTGGAGCGTTGTTTGGCGCTTTTGACTTTTTTGCCAATGGACGAAGTGCGGCGGCTCGGCGCGCTTGAAGGCGCAAAGATTAATGACGCCAAGAGCGTGCTGGCGTACGAGCTGACAAAGTTGGTACATGGCGAGGACGCAGCGGCGAAGGCGCGAGACGCGGCGGGCGCGCTGTTTGGGGGCGGAGGGGATTTGGAAAACATCCCGACGCACCAAGTTGAGGGCGCGAGCCTTTCGGCCGGGATTCGCGTTAGCGATCTGCTAGTTGAAGCAGGGCTTACGCCATCTAAGAGTGAGGCCCGTAGGGCAATCGAGCAGGGAGGCGTGAGTGTCAACGGGGCTAAGGTCGTTGCTTTTGATGCCACTGTTACTGAAGCAGATATCAAAGATGGACATATAATGCTGCAGAGGGGCAAAAAAAGCTTCTGCAAGATAGTGATTAGTCATGATATTTAGTTTTGCGATTATTCTTCTGAGTTCGCTTCTTCTGAGCTGGGTGTTTACGAAAATGAGAATCCCAGGCTTGCTGGGGATGCTTTTGACGGGAATTATTTTTGGTCCCTATGCGCTAAATCTTATTTCCACTGACATTCTTAATGTTTCAGCAGAGCTGAGAGGAATAGCGCTAATAATTATTCTTATCCGCGCGGGACTTGCTCTTGATATCAAAGACTTAATCAAAGTTGGGCGACCATCCATCTTGATGAGTTTTTTACCTGCGACCTTCGAAATTGTGGCAATAACCTTTCTAGCGCCCATTCTTTTTAAAATTTCATATTTAGAGGCTGCAATCATGGGAGCAGTAATTGCAGCAGTTTCTCCTGCTGTCATCGTTCCTCGAATGCTGAAATTAATAAAAAACAAGTATGGTACCGACAAAAACATTCCTCAATTAATCATGGCGGGTTCGTCGGTAGACGATATTTTTGTCATAGTTGTTTTCACAGCATTGCTTGGAATGTACAAGTTCGGAACATTCACTCCTGTTAGTCTCATTTCCATACCGGTAGCAATTGTTTCGGGGCTTTTGTTGGGAATATTAACGGGTCGCGTTCTAATGTGGTTTTTCAAAAAGTCAAAGTTAAATGAAATGATTGAATTGCTGATAATGATAAGTATCGCCTTCCTTTTTGTTTCGCTGGAAGCGGCGATCAAGCCATATTTCGCTGTCTCGGGCCTGCTCGCTGTTATGGCCCTCGGCGGAACGACTCTTAAGTATCACGAGAAACTTGCGACTAGAATTTCGGGCAAGTTTTCAAGCCTTTGGGTTGGAGCTGAGATCATTCTATTTGTGCTTGTTGGCGCGACCGTAAACGTTCGCGATTTTGCAAGTGCGGGTGGTCTAGCAGTTGTTCTGATTATGGGAGCACTGGTATTTAGAATAGTTGGAGTGTTTGTTTCCTTAATTAAAACTAAGCTTAACAACAAAGAAAAAGTCTTCAGTGCAATTTCATATATCCCAAAAGGAACTGTTCAAGCAGCGATTGCTGCAATCCCGCTTTCGGCAGGGGTCGCTGCAGGAGGAATCATACTTTCTGTCGCAGTTTTAGCGATTATTATTACCGCAACGCTTGGAGCTTTTGGCATGGATTTGTCTTATAAAAAATTACTTTCAAAAAACAATTAAAATTTGGAAAATGTCACCTCGAACGTGATATAATTTAAACAAGAATTATTTGAGGAGGTAGTCGTTATGGGATTAATTTATTTGGGGATTGCTTTAGTCGTTTTGATATTTTTGTTGGGCATTAGAATTGTGCGTCCTACGAGTCGAGGGCTTATTGAGACAATGGGCAAGTATACAAAATTTTGCGAGCCAGGTTTCCATTGGGTGCTGGCAGGAATTCAGAAACTATATCTCGTAAATATAACAGAGCAGATGTTTAATGCTGAACCTCAGGTTATTATTACTAACGACAATCTTAATGCAACCGTGGACGCCCAGATTTATTTTCAAATCAAGGCAGACGAGGAAAGCGTTAAGAATTCCGTTTACAACGTAAACAACTACAAGTTCCAAATTGTAAACCTAGCGCGCACCACACTTAGAAATATAATTGGTACGCTTACTCTGAAGTCTGCAAACAGCGAGCGCGGCAGAATAAACTCCGATCTTCACCAGACTCTACGCGAAGAAACGGCAAAGTGGGGAATTGATATTGTTCGTGCGGAGCTTAAAGAAATTGATCCTCCGAAAGATGTTCAAGAGACCATGAACAAGGTTGTTAAGGCCGAAAATGAAAAGGTTGCCGCAGTCGATTATGCTACAGCTGCCGAGACTCAAGCGGACGGAATCAAGCGCGGTGAAATCAAGAAGGCAGAAGGTATTAAGCAAGCAAAAATTCTTGCTGCCGAAGGTGAGGCGCTAGCGATTAAGCTCGTAAACGAAGCTGCAGAGCAATATTTTGTCGGAAACGCACAACTACTAAGAAAGTTACAGACTACAGAAATTGCCTTAAAGGACAACGCAAAAATCGTAGTCCCATCAAATACGGAATTGATTAATGTTATCGGCGAGATGTCTGGGGTGTTGCCGGTTGATAAGCGCAAAGCAGCTGTGGCTGAGGGCAAATAAAAAATACAAATGAAAGTTCTACTCGTATCCATTAACTCACAATACATACATTCCTCGCCCGTGCCTTATATTCTAAAGGCGGCGTGCCGAGAGTTAATAAGTGCACCTGAATCCGAACTCACTATCGAAGTGTCTGAATTCACAATAAACGACCGCCGCGACTGGATCTTAGGACAAATCATCCTTCGAAACCCAGACGTTTTGGCGGTTTCGTGCTATATCTGGAATTTCGAATTGGTATGCCGAATCATCCCTGACATTAAAAAAATCCTTCCAAATCTCAAGGTAGTACTCGGCGGACCAGAAGCCGAAAATGCGCCCAAACCTGCATTCTGTGACGAGGTCGTTTTTGGCGACGGCGAACTCAGTTTTCCAGCCTATCTTTCCAAGCAAATTCCTATCCCGCTTGCGCGAACAAAAGAACCCTCTGGGTTCACTAGTCGCGACCTTCGCCTAGACGCGGCCCGCGCAATTTGTGAAGCGGGCAAAGGCAAAATCGTGTACTTGGAAACGGTGCGTGGATGCCCTTTCAAATGCAGTTACTGCCTCGCACCGCAGTGCGGAAAGGTGCGCAACCTTGAAATGTCGCTCGTGCGCGAGTTAATTGATATTTACATGAATTCGCAAGTGAAGCAAATCAAATTCGTCGATCGCACCTGCAACGCCGATAAGGCGCGCTTTCTCGAAATCATCAGCTACATATTCGAGCAAAACTCGCGTGGCACTGATGTCGGCGGCGAGCCGATTGTGAACTGGCATTTTGAAGTTGCTGCAGATTTGTTTTCTGAAGAATTCTTTGAACTGGCAGCTCGTTTACCTGTAGGGCTCATGCAATTTGAAGTCGGGGTACAGAGCCTGAATGAGGCGGTTTTGGCTGGCGCAGCGCGCGTGACCGATGTCGAAAAAGTCTTGGAAAACGTCGAGCGGATTGTGGCTCTTGAAACTTGCGTTGTGCACGCGGACTTAATTGCCGGGCTGCCAGGCGAGGATTTCGCGAGCTTCGTTTTAGGTTTTAATCGCTTGCATTCAGCATTGCCACAGCAACTGCAACTTGGGTTTTTGAAGGTGCTTCGCGGCTCGCGACTTGCTGTAGAGGCCGAAGGGCAGGGACTGGTTTGGTCCGATTGCTCGCCATTTCAGGTTCTTTCGACGCGCGAAATGACGTGGCGACAACTCCACGAACTGGCTCTAGTTGAAGAACTCGTTGAACGTTGCTGGAACAATGGGCGTTTTGTGGAAACAGTAAAGGCGCTTGCGGGTGACGATTTCTTCGTTTTCTACTATGCTCTCGCAAAACACATGACTTCAGACTTTGAAAACGAATCCCAGCTCGCGCTCCCAATTTCGGCCGCGAGGATGGCGCTAGCGCTCTACGAGTTCGCAAGCGATGGCGACAGCGACGGCGACGGGGTATACGAGGGAAGAGAAGGTGGCGCCAAGGCGCAGATGCCTCGGGCGCAGATGCCGCAGGCGAAGATACCGCAAGCGCTGGAGCGCACATCCGCGCTGAGGAAAGTCATTTTGACCGACTTGCTGCTTTCCTGCTACCCGGTCAAAATTCCTTCGGAACTTAAGGTTTCCGCCCCTTCGAAATTGGCATTTGTAGAGGTCGCGCGCGCGGCACGAGTTCATTTTGGCGACGCCAAAATACATTTCGATTTTGTGACGCCAGATGAAATTTTAGTTATTAATTGTGATGAAAAGTCGCCAGTCAGTGGGCGTTTTAAATATTTCTTTCTTTCAGCGAAAAACCTTTGACGCTCGGAATCGCTGCTAATTTTGCAGCCAGCTGATCGAAGTCTTCGACTTTCTTTGTTTTTGGTAAGGATACTAATTCAAACTTAATTGTGCGCGCATCTAAATCAATTGTCGTAATTCCGAAATTGCGCACCTCTAGTTGAAACTCTTTTGCAATCTTGTGAATCTCAGGTTGAATTCCATCGCCAATGCTCTTAGACATAAAGTACTCAAGCGAAATGGATATTCTTTGCTCGGATTTGTTCCCACGTATACGCTCAATTCTCTCAAATCCTATTAGGCTTACAAGCGCGACTGCACCAGCTACTAGCGCGCCAACATAAAAACCTGCGCCAGCGGCGATCCCAATGCAACCAACAGCCCAAAGGGTTGCGGCAGTGGTGAGGCCCTTAATGGTGGCACCCTCATGCATGATAGTGCCAGCGCCCAAGAAACCGATGCCGCTGACTACCTGCGCCGCTATACGGGTAGGGTCTACGGCGCCGTTTAGCGCGTTTAAGTAGCTTCCGCACAACATGACGAGGCACGCGCTAAAGCCGACCAACACATGGGTGCGGAGCCCGGCGGGTCGGCCGGCGCTTTCGCGTTCCCAGCCAATAGCGGCGCTAACTATTAGTGCAGCAGCAAATCTAAGTAGAATTTCAGTATATGGCATTATTTTCGCCTCCAAAACGAGTGTCTTCTTTCCTAATAATCTATGCCCAAACGGCGAAAATGTCAAATTCTTAGCTTATTTATCAAAATCTTAGATTAAAAGGCGAATGTCCAAAATGAGAAAAAGCATTTAGATGCGTTTCAGAGTTTTTAGGGGGAAATTATACCTGTGAATTACTCGATTGATCGAGAATTTCGCCTTTTTATTTGCGATTTTTTTAAAAAGTCGAAAGTCGTAGGCTTATTTTATAAGAAAACCTGAAAAAGCTAAGGAATAGCTAATTTCGCTAATTCCGAGTTTTCTATTGCCAATTAGAGGGAAGTATAATAGAATTTGAGATGTAAAATAATGGAAATAAATCAATGAAAATGAAGAGGTCAAGAAGGCAAGGGGGAAATAGCAAATGGACAGTCAATTAAAAAACCAAGATGATTACTACATGAGTTTGACACATGAAGAGATGGCTATAACCGAGAAACAAATTGCGATATTAAAGACTGAACAGCAAAAAATGCCTGATGGGAATTTGGTTCGGAAATTAATGAATGGAGTTGTTAGATACTATCACTCAGTAAAGTATGGCGATGGTAAGGAAAGAAGTCAAAAGTACCTTTCACAAAAGGACAAAGAGCTAATTGATAAGCTTCGCAGGAAGCAGTTCGTCAAAGAAAGCTTGAAATGCCTCGAATCAAAGATAGAAGTTTTCAAGCATGTAATGTCAAAATACAAGCCATACTTTCCGTCAGATATTATTGAAAATACGAAGCTCGAAGATGATTTGCCGACTACGGCTTTGCTTAGCAAAAATCGCGCATTAAATGATTGGAGCAAACAAAAATACGAAAAATGTTCCTTTCATTCAGATGGTCTTCTTCATTTTGCTCAAAACGGCTTGAAGGTTAGATCAAAGTCTGAAGTCATTATTGCAAATGCTCTCGTGGCAAATAACATACCATTTCGATATGAAGAAAAACTTACTGTTGGGGGTAGAATATTTTATCCCGACTTCACAATTCTCAGGCCTAAAGACTGCAAGATTATTTATTGGGAGCATTTTGGGTTGATTAATGATATAGACTATCAAATTAGAAATGAACATAAACTAGGAGAGTTCAAGCGCATAGGCCTTCTCCCTTGGCGAAATTATATTGCAACATTCGACGATGAAAGTGGCTCCATAGATGCTCAAACCATAAATGGCATTATCCGTGCGCTAATTCTTTTTTAGTTGCCAAAAGCTGCGTGATTTATGATAATCTATTACCGAACCAATAGTTTAAATAAATACGAGGTGCAATATGAAAATTTTAGAAAAATTATTACCGTTTCCACAAAACATAATAGAGTGCGAAGGCACATTTTTGGCTGAGGGCGCGCTTAAAGCCTGGGTCGCGAAGGACGTGTTCGCCGACAAAGCAATTACGCACAAACTAAGTAAAATGAACGTCGAGACGTGTCTCGACGAACTGCTCCCGCCTTTGACTTTGGTGATCTCGGCGGAGCCATGCTCTTACGACTCTGCACTTTTTGCCGCACAAAATGACTTAGCGGCTCCGGGCTTCTCGGAAGGGTACGGGGCTTCTGTTCGCGCCAGCGGAATCTGTGTGAAGGGTTTTGATTTTGAGGGAGTTTTTTGGGGGCTTACAACAGTTGAGCTTATGCTGGATTTGGCGCGAGATTATTGCAGTGGTGCGGTGTCGTGTTGCGAAATTCAGGACTGGCCAGTGATTGGCGTGCGTGGGCATTTTGATGATATCAGTCGGAAACGTGTTTCGACGATTGAGGATTTTAAGGGAATTATTCGTAGACTTTCAAGGTTGAAGATAAATCATTATGGTATATATCTTGAGGACTTTTTGCATCTGCGTGCGTATCCTGATATTGGTGGATATCGTGGGAAGTTGATGCCGTGGGAAGTGCGCGAGATTGTTGAGGAGGGGGAGTTGTATAAGGTTAATGTGGTGCCGTTTTTTCAACTTATTGGGCATTGTGAGAACTTGCTGGACATGCCTAATTATGCGCATTTGGGGCGCAAGGTTGTGCAACGTATGAGTTCTCTTGATCCGAAGAATCCGCAGGCGAGGGTTTTTCTGAAAAATTGCATTGAAGAGATCGCGGATTTGTTTCCGTGCAAGTACTTTGGAATGGGGTTTGATGAGACGCAGGGCCTGACGAAAGAGGAGTTTTTTGGGCACGCAAATTGGTGTGCTAGTGAACTCGACAAGTATGGAAAGCAAGGTATTATTTGGATTGATATGATAAATAATCACTGGGGTTGTGACAAGATTACAGGGCTGGCACAGTCGTTAATTCCGACTAACTGGCAGTACCAACCTAAGCCTGACGGGGTACCATTCCAGAGAGAATTAAATGAAGTTGCAGCAAAAGAAGGAATCGGTCGGAAAATTTGGGGATTCGGCGGTTATTGCAACTGGTGCGATTTCTTGCCTAAATATAAAAATGTAATGAACTACGCAGATTACTGGATTATAGATATTGAAAAGGGTTCAGATGCGGGCCTGTTTTATTCTCAGTGGGGTGACGAGGGTTACGAAAACAATCGGGATCTTCGCTGGAACATTTTTGCCTACTGTGGTGAGCTTTCTTGGAGAGGTGATTCTAGCAAACGAGAAGGGTTTGAAGAGCGGTTTGAGCTTTCATTATTTGGAGAGGTTATCCCTGAATTTCTTGCTGTCAATGAAAAAACTGATGAAATTAACGAGAAGATTTCCTACTGGGTTATGCATAGAAAAAATGCAAATTCATACTTGAGATACACGCGTTTATATCCGGAAATTTTCGAAAAGGCAAAGTGGGTAATTACTGAGACGGAAAAGTTGATTTCGGGCCTTAAGAAGGTCAAAAATCATAAGGCTGTTGCAATTGCGCACCACATGATTACAGCGCTGACGATTATTCGAAGCGTTGCTAGTCGGTATGTTTTTGCGATTGAATATGGGAACAAGCCGGTTGAGCCAGGCTCAAAACACGAGCAAGCATTAATGGGCATCATTAATGAACTGAGAGATGCAAGAGAATTGGCTCTGAAGGACTGGATGATAAATAACCGTTTTGAGGGTTCTGAAGTTTCGGCAAAAGTATTTACAGATATGATGGTTAGTTATCACATGTTGTTAAATCGCACAGTAGAGACTCGAAAGGGGTTTGTACCAGTAGATTTGAACGGCTTTTATAATACGAATTTCGAGGACATAAATGGAGTGCCAATAGGTGAGGCGGTGTGTGCAGGCGTGCCTTTTAGCTTTGCTGGTATTGATAAAACTCAAGTGACTGTCGGAACGGGTGAGGTTTTGACAATTGATTTGAATACTAATTCACCTGAGGCAGTTGGCAAGTTGATTAAGGATTTGAATCTAATTATCACGACTCCATTTCCAAACCCAGCAGAACCGGAACCAGCAGTAAAAGTTAGCTTGTTAAAGTCGGGTGAAGTGGTCAAAGAGGAAGTCCTTGATGCTATAACACATTGTGTAGACTGGTTTGCTCCTTTTGGAGAACACATTTGGGCAGGAGGAGGGTATGCTTATGCTGACAAAAAAAGAGTGACTCCGGCGATACGACCAAATTTATTCTTTGGTTTAATGAATGTTTCTGGCTTCGATTTTGGCAAGGATGGAGTTCTAGCGGACCAAATCATTTTTACCGTTTTGGGTGAAAGAAAAGTCGAAATTTTCGCACTAACACTCGAATTTTAATTGAAAAACACCTCCTGATAGTGTACAATTTTATTTGTGTTTGAAGTAATTTGGGCGGAGGTTAAATAATGAATAATGAACTGGTACTGGTTCTAGATTTCGGAGGCCAATACAACCAACTCATAGCAAGAAGGGTTCGAGAGGCAAATGTCTACTGCGAAGTTCGTCCATATAACATTTCAATTGATCAAATAAAAAAATTGAATCCTAAGGGTATAATTTTTACGGGAGGTCCTGCATCTGTTTTAGATGACGGGGCTCCGTTTTGTGATAAGGCTATTTTTGATTTAGGAATCCCGTTGCTTGGCATATGCTATGGCATGCAACTTATGGCAGTTGCGCTGGGTGGCGAAGTAGCCAAAGCGAGCCAGAGGGAATATGGCAAAATCGACATAATGTTTGACTCGGTTGGGGAGCTTTTTGCGGGCCTTACAGCTGAGAGCACTTGCTGGATGAGTCACACGTTTCATGTGAACAAGCTCCCAGAAGGTTTCACCACTATAGCGCGGACAGCTAGTTGCTCAAATGCCGCGATGCAATGCCAACAAAAGAACTTTTATGCAGTTCAATTTCATCCTGAAGTCGTTCACACACCTCAGGGTACTCAAATAATTCAAAACTTCCTGTATAACGTTTGCGGTTGCGCAGGAGACTGGCAGATTTCATCCTTCGTAGATGATTCTATTAAAGCATTAAAAGAAAAAATCGGTGACAAGAAGGTACTTTGTGCACTTTCGGGCGGAGTAGATTCATCTGTTGCTGCAATTATGATTCACAAAGCGGTTGGCAAACAGTTGACCTGCATTTTTGTAGACCACGGATTACTTCGAAAAGATGAAGGTGATCAGGTTGAGAAGATATTCAAGGATCAATTCGATTTAAATTTAATTCGAGTAAACTGTGAAGATCAGTTCCTTGATAAGCTCGCAGGCGTGAGCGACCCAGAGACAAAACGCAAAATAATCGGCGAAGAATTTATTCGCGTGTTTGAGGCGGAAGCTAAGAAAATTGGCACCGTTGATTTCCTTGTGCAGGGCACAATATACCCCGATGTTATTGAGAGCGGGGCAGGGGATGCGGCAGTAATTAAGAGCCATCACAATGTTGGAGGCTTGCCGGAACACGTTGATTTTAAAGAAATAATTGAACCGCTTCGTAACCTTTTCAAGGACGAAGTTCGCCGCTCAGGTGTCGAACTTGGGATTCCAGAACATCTAGTTTGGAGACAGCCGTTTCCGGGGCCTGGGCTAGCAATTAGAGTTATTGGGGATATAACTAAAGAAAAACTTGAGGTACTTAGAGATGCTGACCACATATTCCGTGAAGAGGTCGCAAAAGCTGGCTTAGACAGACACATGAACCAGTACTTTGCCGTATTAACTAATATGCGTAGCGTTGGGGTTATGGGCGACGAGAGGACATACGACTTTACGTTGGCACTTCGCGCCGTAGAAACTTCAGACTTTATGACAGCGACTTGGTGCAGGATTCCGTATGATTTGCTTGAGACGATTTCAAACCGAATTGTCAACGAAGTCCGCCACATAAATCGCATAGTTTATGACATCACGAGTAAGCCACCATCCACTATTGAGTGGGAATAAATTTTTGGGAGATTTTTGATGGACAAGTTTTTCAAACTTAAAGAAAACGGAACAAATGTTAGAACAGAAATATTAGCCGGATCTACGACTTTTTTGACAATGGCGTACATAATCTTCGTTAATCCAAATATCCTTAGCATTGTAATGGGAAAAGATCTTTGGGGATCTATATTCGTCGCAACAATTCTCGCATCAGTAGTCGGCACATTAATAATGGGCTTGTTTGCAAATGTACCATTCGCGCTTGCACCGGGCATGGGATTAAATGCATTTTTCACCTTCACTGTTGTGATCCTAATGGGATTAAGTTGGCAAAAAGCGCTTGGCGTAGTTTTCATTTGTGGAATAATAAATGTCATACTCACGTTAACATCAATTCGAAAGAAATTAATTGTCGCCGTACCTCAGTCGCTCCAATACGCAATTAGCGGAGGAATTGGGCTTTTTATTGCGTACATTGGGCTAAAAAATGCGCATATTCTAGATTTCACAATCGAACCAAATAATTGGGTTGATAAAGCAAACGGTCTTGCCAAAGACGCTATCCCTTCACTTGTGAACTTTCAAGATCCAGTAACGCTTGTCGCTTTAGTCGGCTTGGTTCTGATGATAATTTTGCTTATAAAGAATGTAAAAGGTGCGATTTTAATTGGAATTATTGGAGCGACCATTGCTGGGGTATTTATAGGCGGAATTACAAAAGTCGGGGCTATTTCAATAGCAATTCCTTCTGTTGAGCCGACGTTTATGAAACTCGATCTTAGCTGGCTCATAGACCAAAAGCAGCTAATTATGTTGTTGCCGATAGTGCTAGCGTTCAGCTTAGCTGACACATTTGATACACTTGGCGCATTCCTTGGCACTGGTCGGAAGACAGGAATATTTGATCAGAAGGATACTGACGCTTTAAATAACAGCAAGGGCATGAAATCAAAGCTTGAAAAGGCTCTTTTTGCTGATGCAACGGCGACTTCAATTGGGGCTGTGTTTGGCACATCTAATACAACTACATATATCGAAAGTGCTGCTGGAATTGCTGAGGGAGGGCGGACTGGTCTTACATCAGTCGTTGTCGCGGTACTATTCTTATTATGTCTTCCGTTCTCGAGTATTATAGGTATCGTACCCGGAGCGGCTACAGCGCCGGCTTTAATAGTGGTGGGAATACTGATGATGTCAACCATGAAAAAAGTCGAGTGGGATAAGTTCGAAGAGGCGGTTGCAGCTTTCTTCATAGTGATTATTATGCCATTTACATATAGCATCGCGAATGGTATTGGTGTTGGATTCTTTTTCTTTGTGCTGACCAAACTAGTAAAGGGAAAGCCAAAAGAAGTACATCCGATTATGTATATCGTTACTGCGTTATTTGTGTTTGAGTTTGTACTTAGAGGAATTGGAATTCTAAAATAGGGGGATGAAGTTATGAAAAAAGTTGCATTGATTATGGGTAGTGATTCGGATTTTCCAAAGCTAAAAGGGTGCGTTGATGAACTAAAGAACTTCGGTATTGAAGTGCATGTGGAGGTTTGCTCGGCACACCGAACACCTGAGCGCGCTGCTGAATTTTCAAAAACAGCTGAGGCGAACGGTTTTGGAGTAATCATCGCGGCGGCCGGGAAAGCGGCACATTTACCTGGAGTACTTGCGGCATTTACAATCTTGCCTGTAATAGGCATTCCGATCAGGTCTTCAGCTCTTGATGGTATGGATGCGCTTTTGGCAATCGTTCAGATGCCAGCGGGAATTCCCGTAGCAACTGTTGCCATTGATGGCGCAGAAAACGCAGCGCTTTTGGCAATTCAAATACTCGCAGTAAGTGACTCTGCATTAGCTAAGAAATTTCATGAATATAAGCAAAAAATGGCTGACAAGGTCGTAGCAAAAAACGCTGAGTTGCAAAAGCAATTACTGTCGTTTTAAATTTTTTATGGGGTGGAATAATGTTTGACGGAAGTAAGAGTGAAATGTTAGACGTAAGGTTCGACAAACTCAAAGAGGAGTGCGGAGTTTTCGGTATCTACAGTTTCGACGGGCATGATGTATCAGGACTCACGTACAACGCTTTGTTTGCTCTACAGCACAGAGGCCAAGAAAGTGCTGGAATTGCCGTAAATAACGCCGGCATGATTGGTTCCTTCAAGAACATGGGATTAGTCAGCGAAGTCTTTGACGGCTCAATATTGAGCATTCTGCAGGGTCAGTCGGCTATAGGGCATGTGCGTTACTCTACTACTGGGGATAGCCTCAAGGAAAATGCTCAGCCAATGGTAGTTAAATACCGCAGCGGACAAATTGCGCTCGCGCACAACGGCAACATCACAAATGCTCGTCAAATACGAAACGACCTCGAAGACCAAGGAAGCTTGTTTCAGACCAGTTCAGATACCGAGGTAATACTTTCTTTGATATCGCGCCACCGGCTTAAGAGCGCTAATGTTATTGAAGCGATAAAGCAAACGGCAAAAGAATTAATCGGCTCATTCTCCCTCGTTTTACTTACAACAAACAACCTTATTGCCGTTCGCGATCCGCTGGGGATTCGTCCTCTTTGCCTAGGGAAACTTAATAATTCTTTTGTGGTGGCTTCAGAGAGTTGTGCACTTGATGCAGTCGAAGCAGAATTTGTTCGCGACATTGCTCCAGGTGAAATTCTCGTAATAAATAAAAACGGTGCCGATTCATTCTTTATGGACAACATCCCCGAAAAAGCTCGCCTTTGCATTTTTGAACACGTATATTTTGCACGGCCAGACAGTATTATTGATGGCTCGAGTGTTTATGATTCTAGACGCGAAGCTGGGAAGCGGCTTGCGATTGAGCATCCTGTCGATGCCGACGTGGTAATGGGCGTTCCAGATTCAGGCCTTGCTGCGGCAATGGGTTTTGCTGATCAACTTGGAATTCATTACGGGCACGGACTTCTAAAAAACCGTTACATCGCGCGCACATTTATTCAGCCTGGACAAGGCAAGCGCGAAAGCAGTGTTTCTTTGAAATTCAACGCAATGAAAGCCGTGGTTGCAGGGAAAAGAGTAGTAATGATTGATGATTCGATTGTGCGTGGGACTACCATTATAAAAATAATCGAAATGCTCAAGAAGGCCGGCGCAAAAGAAGTTCATATGCGCGTAAGTTCTCCACCGTTGCTGCATCCGTGTTTCTACGGGGTAGACATCTCTCGTCGTGAAGAACTTATTGCTGCAAGCAACACCGTCGAAGAAATTCGTCAAATTATTGGCGCGGACACACTTGGATATTTGAGCGTAGAAGGATTGAGAGCGACGCCTAAAGAATCAACACTTGAGTTTTGCACCGCATGCTTAAACGGCGAGTATCCAACTGAATTAAGTGAAAGACACAAAAGACAGGCATTCTGCGAAGTGCAAAAGGTAGGAGGTTCAAAAGAATGATTAGTTATAAAGATGCTGGAGTGGACGTAGAGGCGGGTTACGAATCTGTCAAACTCATGAAAGACGACGTAAAACGCACATTCAGACCCGAGGTGGTTTCTGACCTTGGAGGCTTTGGAGGGCTGTTTTCTCTTGCTAAATACAAATACGAGGAGCCAATTCTCGTGTCAGGCACCGACGGCGTCGGAACAAAGCTCAAAATCGCATTTGGCATGAATAAACACGACACCATAGGCATTGACTGTGTCGCAATGTGTGTAAACGACATTGTTTGCAGCGGCGCTGAACCACTTTTCTTTTTGGACTATGTAGCAGTATGGAAAAACATCCCCGCTCATGTAGCCACAATCGTTAAAGGCGTTTCAGACGGATGCGTCATGGCAGGGTGCGCACTTGTTGGCGGTGAAACCGCAGAAATGCCTGGGATTTATACTGATGGCGAATACGATTTGGCTGGGTTTTCAGTAGGAATCGTCGACAAAAAAGAAGTAATCGATGGCAAGAAAATCTGCGATGGAGATGTGCTTATTGGACTCGCGTCATCAGGACTCCACAGTAACGGGTTTTCGCTTGTGCGCAAACTCATAAACCCAACAGCTGAGAAGCTTTCGCAGTATATTGATTCGCTGGGCAAAACTCTTGGCGAGGAACTCATTACACCTACAAAAATCTATGTTAAGTCAATACTTGCGGCTAAGACGCAAATCGAAATAAAAGGCATTTCACACATCACCGGCGGTGGATTCATTGAAAACATCCCTCGCATCATCCCCGAAACGTTTGGCGTGAGCATTGCGAAGGGCTCTTGGCCCATCCTGCCGATATTTGATCTCTTGAAAGGGCTTGGAGGACTTGATGACGCGGCGGCCTTCAATACCTTCAACATGGGCATTGGCATGGTGCTTGTGGTTTCACAAGAGCAGGCAAAACAATCGGTTGAGTTGTTTAATTCGCTAGGCGAAAACGCATACATCATTGGTAAGGTTGAAAACTTAGACGCGTGTCAGGATGCTGAGTACGCAAAAACACGGGTGAAAATATGCTAAGAATGGGTGTGCTTGTGTCAGGTGGCGGCACAAACCTACAAGCTATTATCGACAAACTGCAGGCAGGCGAAATTCGCAATTGTGAAATCGCTGTAGTTGTGTCCAGTAAGCCAGGCGCCTATGCACTTGAGCGCGCAGTGGCGGCGGGGATTCCAACAGCTGTGGTGGAGAAGGGCACAAGCGGTGTAGCGACAAACGCCACTGATCCCTCTGGCGCGACTTTCGACGGAAGGCTTCTCGCCAAACTCGACGAGTACAAAGTAGACTTCGTAGTTTTAGCTGGATTTATGCATATTCTCGGCGCCGAATTTATAGCGCGTTTCCCAAATAAAATAATAAACGTACATCCGTCGCTAATTCCTTCGTTTTGCGGCAAAGGGTTTTATGGCCTTAAGCCACATCAAGCTGCCTTGGAATATGGAGTCAAGGTAACGGGTGCGACAGTACATTTTGTAACTGAGGGGGCAGATGAGGGCCCAATAATATTACAGAAGGCAGTTGAGGTTTGTGAAGGAGACACGGCTGAAATCCTTCAACAGCGAGTGATGGTCGAGGCCGAGTGGGAGATTTTGCCCAAGGCGATCGACCTTTTCTGTACAAGCGAGTTGCATTAGGGTCCGAGGTTCAGTAAGTACAGGGAGCCCGGGGGTTACAGGGAGCCCGGGGGTTGCAGGGAGCCCGGGGGTTACAGAG
>Ga0194063_10000041_pt1 | contig 92694 bp, 86 predicted proteins | sample SepL3720m_MetaG_FD_155459 | JGI IMG/M metagenome (GOLD analysis project Ga0194063, IMG submission 155459) | Anoxic zone freshwater microbial communities from boreal shield lake in IISD Experimental Lakes Area, Ontario, Canada - Sep2016-L373-20m | ecosystem: Environmental > Aquatic > Freshwater... | reverse complement strand
GAACGAATAAATGTTATAGATACGGGGCATGAGGGCTTGTCCTCATGAACGAATAAATGTTATAGATACGGGGCATGAGGGCTTGTCCTCATGAACGAATAAATGTTATAGATACGGGGCATGAGGGCTTGTCCTCATGAACGAATAAATGTTATAGATACGGGGCATGAGGGGATCGAACCCCCGACTGCGGTTCCGAAGACCGTCATGTTACCATTACACCAATGCCCCATTTTTCTTTATAAGTTTTCAAATCACGAATTTATAAATTTAGAATTATTTATCCATCTTTCTATATGACCGCTTTTCTTGATTTTTTTTTCTAAATCAAGTACTTCTTTATCAGTATTTACCAAATAGTATCATACTAAATCATACATAGAAAAAGTTTTAGTTGTTATGGTTTTTCATCTTCTATGTTCTTTTAATCTTCTTTTTAAATCATTAGTAGATCCGCAATAATATCTTCTTCACTTAAGAATGTAAACATAATACATGCTTAATATAATTAGATATAAAGCACTGCGGTTCGGACTCCGCTTTAGTGGAGCGGGAGACCGTCATGCCTGATCGGCTTTAGCAGATTTACCATTACATTTACCACGGAGTACTCCATGGCCAATGCCCCATTTTTTCTGTCATTCCGGCGATATTCATTGCAGCCGGAATCCAAGTGAAACGAGTCCCGCTTTAGCGGGATAATAATTTATCATTTCATTATCTTATCATACTACCAATAACTTCATCACCCCGTCTTCAATCATCTTTATGACTTCATCCTTTCCATCTTCTGGTACCTGTTCATTTGTATCTATAAAATTTATCAAATCTAACTTTGCTTTTTCAGTAAATTCTTGTTTAAGTATTTTCTGTATTTTTTCAATGCTTTGATAAAAGTTTATAAAAGATCATAAAAGTTCATAATCAGATGAATTGATTTGATAGATTATTCCATCTCCATTTTGTACGATACTATTATTCAAAAATATTCAATCTTCTTGTAGATTTTTTATCATTTCGTCTAGTTCATCTTTGTATTTTATGTACTGTCCAAATAGTGGTATATGTATTTTTATTCAGATTATTTCTCAGTTTTTTGTATCTATTTTTCCATAAATTAGAACCAATCAAAACAAAAAACTAAACACATTTGTCCTTTCGGTCTCATTAGAAAAGCTTACAACAGGAATATTATTGGCTCTTTCCTGGTTTACCACTATTCATTTATCACTTTTTTCCAGTCAAATATCTATCAGTAATTTATCTAGATTTTCATTCAAAGGTTTGAGTTCAGATTCTTTCATCCTAGGGATAAAAAAATATTTTTTTCAACTATTTTCATCAAAACCACTAAACAGTCCAAATGCACCAGTAAATCAATCTTGGTTTAGATGCTCCTGTACTAGTGTTTCTCTTTTGGTAAAATAAAAGACATTCATACTATCTCATAAATTTTTTAAGTTTATTATTTTTATCTCTTTTTTGTGGTAGACTATTATTCATTTATCATAATCAGAAAATTTATATCCAGAAGCGATATTTGTATATTCCTTTATTTTGGGAATATTTGGATTTTCTATAGTCAATATATTACTTTGATCTATAAGTATTTTCATAATCATGATCTAATAACTAAAATTCTACACAACTTTCATCGATGTTTTTATTCTCTTTTGATTATCTTATAAAGCAAGATTATTTCAATCAGATTTACCATCATAGCTGTTCATCCATAACTTATAAATGGCAATGTTAGTCATGTATTGGGTAATATTTTTGTATTTACTCACATATTTATAAAAGCCTGTATCATAATCAATGAAATCAATCCTACTCATAAAACTCTAGGATAATCATCTCTTACTTTGGGTAGATGTTTCAGAAAATAAAAGGCCAGATAAAAATATCATGCTATCAAAAACATATTTCATAAAAAGCCTATCTCTTCTGAGAAAGCAGCAAATATAAAATCACTTTGTGCTTCCGGTATAAATCAGAATTTTTGTAATCATTTACCATATCATTTTCCAGCTATTCATCATCATCATATAGCTAGTAGAGCCTGCTCATTTTGTCGTCATATTTCTTTGCTTTGAGGATCTACATTTGAACTTATAAAATATGTAAATCTTTTTTGTATATATGTAAATCTGCTACTAAACATAGATGCCATACCTCCCATTACCGCTCATCACAATATCCCCATCATCAATATTCCTAGAACTTTTTTAAATTTTAATCCTGCGTACCATGCCATCACAAGTCAGACAAGTCAGAGTATAAGTACAGTTCATAGATCAGGCACCAACAAAAACATAAAAAACAACATCGCATTTAGTACTACAAAAGATATTACAAATTCTTTTTTATCTACAAAATTTCTTTTTCTCAAAAGCCAATTGGCTAGAAATATTACATATCATAATTTGAAAAATTCTGCTGGTTGTATACTAGGTAGTCAGGGTATATTTATCCATCATCTAGCTCAGTTCAAAACCATTCAAACTCATGGTATAAATACCGCAAGTTGTAGTGCTAGTATCACAATAGCTATTATATTTACATTTCTATTATTTTGAAACATTTTAATCGGTACTCTATATACTATCAGAGCCATAATAGCTCACAATCATATATTTCTCAATTGTCTGAAAAAATAAAAATAGTTTGATGCATCTCAGTTCATCAATCATTTTGCTATCAGAGATAATGTAAGGGCAAAAGATTCGTAAATACTTACACTATATATAGCTAGTATACCAAAAAAAACCAATAAAAGTCATATCAATATTATAGGCACTATTTTAATTTATAATTTAAAATTTATAACCAATTTAACAGCTAAGCACCAATAGCTAAAAGCTAAGAGCTAAGCACATTGCAATTCCAAGTCGTTTCAATATAAACAACAAAGGATGATTTTCAATCCTTTAATTCGTTATTTTTTAAATTAGTTAATTAGTAAATTCTCATGAATGTTTGATTAGTGTGAGCAACCAATGTATGAAAATCCACCTTATTCAATAGATTGATAGGGCAGTTTCGTGCTATCGTTACAGATATTCCTTGAACCACTAGAGATATTATCCAACACAAATTTAATATTGAATGAGTTTGAGATATTATTTTTTCTGATAGTCCATGATTGTTAGATTTTCAAGATGAATGGGTTTTTATAAAAAAAATAGTAAATAAATCAAATTTAATTCTTTTTCTTATAGACGATAAGGTTGGTATTACATCCAAAGAACAACATATATTTTCTTATATCATGGATTCTGGTAAAAAAGATAACACCATATTGGTGATAAATAAATTGGATATAAAACGAAAACACAACGAAAAAGATTTAGCTTTATTGGATTATTATGATTTATGATTTCCCAATGTCATTTGAATCAGTGCCCAAAAAGGTGATAATGTAGACTTTTTACAAGAACAGATAATAGAATATATCAAAGCAAATAAAACTGAACATCTACATCATGAAGATAAAAAAAACTCTATCCCTATTGCTATTCTAGGTAAACCAAATGCATGAAAATCCACATTATTAAATACATTGGTCTGAGAACATCTTTCCAAGGTCGATGAAGAAGCAGGTACTACTCGTGATTATATAGTCTGAGAATTTACAAATAAAAAACAAGATTATACAATTTACGATACAGCTTGAATCCGTAAAAAATGAAAAATACATTGAATAGAGAGGATAGCAAACGACAAAACTTACAAGATGTTGGAATATGTTAGACCAGTTGTGGTCTTTCTAATTGATGTAACAGAATGAATCACACATAGAGATATGACGATATTGGAAGAGATATGAAATCTAGCTTTGCCTACGATATTTTGTTTAAATAAAACCGATCTTATAAATACAAAAAAAATAAAATCTGAAATTACAAAAGCTCTCAGTGTATTAGATTTTGCCAAATATATGCCAATCCTACCTTTATCGGCCAAGACATGAGAACACAGAGATGAAGTATTATCCAAAGTAAAATCAATTTATGCCGAAGCTAGCAAAAGGATAGATACAAATGTTTTAAATAAACTAATATCTACAGAATATATTACTAGACCACCAAGATTTCCAAAAAATAAAATTTGTAAAATATTATATATCACTCAAGTCGATGTAAATGCTCCTACTTTCCTTGTATTTGTAAATCACAAAACTAGAGCAAACTTTGCATTCAAGAGATGGATAGAAAACAGTATTAGAAAACATTTTGAATTTCAATGAGTACCATTAGTTATCCGTTTCAAAGAGAGATCACAAAGGGAAGAAGAAAAATAATTATTACCAATATATCAATTACTAGTTACCATGTCTAATATTCATCTCCCCACATCCAAAACTTTCCAACTAGCTAAACAACTTCTGATTGATTGAGGAGTTGTAGCTTTTCCTACAGAAACAGTATATTGACTATGAGCAAATGCTTTAGATATCCAAGCAGTTTCAAAAATTTTTGAACTCAAAAATAGACCTTCCAATAACCCTTTGATTGTGCATGTATGACACAAAACAGATATTCCCAAATATGGAATAATTTCAAATCATATAGAAAAAAAAATTATAGAAAAACTAATGCCTGGTCCTATAACACTACTTCTTCGTAAAAGAGAAAATATTATGGATATCGTTTCTCCAAATCCATTTGTATGAATCAGGATTCCATCCAATCAAGCAGCACTAAAATTTCTTCAGACTTGTGGTTTACCTATAGCCGCGCCTAGTGCAAATATATCTACCAAGCCTAGTCCTACTTCTGCAAAGATGGTTTATCAATATTTTGGTATGCAGTTACCTATGATTATAGATTGATGAAATTGTAATGTCGGTATAGAATCTACAGTTATAAAAATTGATGAGCATTCGATATGTAAACCTATGTCAGATTGAGATTGTGAATATTTTTATAAGATAAATATTTTACGTCCAGGTTTTGTAACCAAAGAAGATTTAGAGACATTGTTCTATGACCAAAAAAATGTTTCAGTTCATTACAGTTCACAGAAAAGTAATATTTCTCCAGGTAATCTTTATAGGCATTATTCACCTCGTGCCCGTGTAGAAATCGTAGATTGTTTGACTCCAGATATGTTAAAATCAAAACTCAGTATCAAAATAGAGTGATCTCCACATATCAAGTTGTGACTTATCATAACCAATGAATGTATAAATTTACATCATGAGATTTTAAATCAATTTAGAGATTCAATCCATGTATTTCCGCGAGGATCTAAGAATGATTTGATTACATGTGCTCAGAAATTATTTGATATCTATGATATATGCGATAAACAAGATATAAATTATATACTTATAGAACAGCTACAAGAAATCTGATTATGATATTCTATAATGAATAGAGTAAAAAAATCTGCAGAGAAATAATTATTAAATATATATTTATTATAGTATGTCAATATAATGTATTGATTTAATTACTAGAATCATTATATTATAAAAAACAAAAACAAATCTCATGGAAGAACATTTTTTGACATTCGCACTAATAAGTGTCCAGCTTCTTTTATTTGCCACAATGGCTATGGTTTTCATTATGTTCTATAGAGTAGAGATACTTTATATGAATTATAAAAAACTAGATAGAGGAACTAGCAACAAAGAAGTATGTAATACTTTTTGTTATGGCCTTATAACTTGGCTGCAACTTAAACGAAAGCAATTATTATGGTACTTAATCATATTTGCTCTGCTGTATTTTGAGCTGACTGATCTTTACAGTTATAGGCCGAGTCATCAATTTTTTATGAAAGACTGGTATTGGTATTTTTACACAATTAAATTTATTCATTATATCAGATATTTAGAATTAGCTTTAATGCTTATTATAACTATTTGGTTATATGGCCGTATCAGGTTTGTAAAAAAAAGAATACTGATATATTAATTTATTTTTCGAAGGCTTTCTCTCTTTTTAAGGGGGAAAGTTTTTTTTAAAAATTTTCAACAATAAAAAAAAGAAGCTTCCAAATAAGACAACTTCTTTTTATAAAATTCAGTATTATTTTTCTATTATTTTACGATCCACAAATCGGTTAGCAAATAGTCTTCCATAATACAAGGAACTTAACCACACAATGGCAAATATAATTATAATCCACCATAGTGGCGGATAAAATACTATTATACCTACTGTGAATAACATAAGTACAGAGCATGCCGATTGTATTACAGCTTTGCCTACAAATATTATTGCCGTTGAAGATCCTAAGTTTTCCTTTGTTTGTGTTACAAGTTTTAAATATCTTGTCGATGTCTGTTGTACATACATAAATGTGTAACACGAAAAGATGCCTACAATTAATACGAAAAAATATATTTCAATTCCCATTATTTTTATTTTTTTATTTATGTATAAATATGTTTTTTGTCTTAAAAGTCAATGTTTCTTTTTAAAACAAAAAATCTCAACAATAAAGTTAAGATTTTTTGTACGGAACTAAAGAGAATCTCTTGAGCTCAGACAGAGTTATAAGGCACCTATCGGATTCGAACCGATGAGCCAAACCCGCTTAAGCGGGTCGTACAATAGACCTAAATAATTTTTATAAAATTTTCAAAAGACAAATATCTTTCGATATGACCACTTTTTTTGATTTTTTTTTCCATATTTATAGCATCTATCTTATTATAAAAAACAAAATATCAAACCAAAGATATATCTCAATATTTATTTGTGGATGGAGTATTTCCATTTTTATGTTGTTTTAGTCTTCTTTCTATATTATTTGTATATCCAACATAATATCTAGTTCATTTAATTATATAAACATAAAACATTTCTTAATAAAAACATAAATACAAATAAATTAAACAATAGTTTTTTAAAATCAAACAAAACAAAAAATCTCAACAATAAAGTTAAGATTTTTTGTACGGAACTAAAGAGAATCTCTTGAGCTCAGACAGAGTTATAAGGCACCTATCGGATTCGAACCGATGAGCCAAGGTTTTGCAGACCCGTACAATAGACCACTCTGTCAAGGTGCCATAAATATTTTTGCTTGGAGTTTTTAACTTTCTACCTTTCACTTTCAACTATTTTTTATTAGTTTATCTGCAAACAATATCCCATCAAGATGATCGCATTCATGTTGAATTATAAATGCACTCAAGTCTTTCAATTTTTTAACTTGTTTTTTCCCATTTATATCTAGATATTCTACAGCAACAGATTTATGTCTTTTGACCATGCCTTTAAATTTTGGTAGAGATAGACAAGCTTCATCGCTGATTATTATTTCTTTGGATTTTTCAATTATTTCTGGGTTTATCATCAGTGTTTCTCCCAAGTATTTTAAATCTTTCTTGGTTTCTTTCCATTGAGTAGTAGCTATCATCCTTATGTTTTTTCATACTTGTGGAGCAGCTAATCCAGCACCATCATATATCTTCATAAGCTCCATCAACTCTTCACCAAAATTCTGAATATCCTCATCTATTTTTTCTATTTTTACAGAAATCTTTCTAAGTATAGGGTTGTTTATTCATGTTTGTATTGGATAAAATTTTTGTATATCTTTCATGAGAGATGTAAAAATGTTAAAGTGCTAAAACAATAAATTTCTAATTTCAACATTTTAATTCATAAACTTTCAATTAATTGATACATAACAAAAATATCAATTGTAAATATGATTATCAATCAGAATAATATGTAATGATTTAACACTTGAAAATCAACCCAAAAAATATAAACTCCAAAACTGTAACATGTTCGACCGCCATCTAATATAATGTAATTGTTGTAGTGGAGAGGTGGCAGAGTGGTCGAACGCGGCAGTCTTGAAAACTGTTGTCCCTTCACGGGGACCGTGGGTTCGAATCCCACCCTCTCCGCCATTTAAATTTATAACCATTTTATGCCTAGAAATTATTCTAAGAACAAGGTTAAATTTTTTCTTACAATCGTACAGATATTTGCATTTATACTTATAATAGTGTATGCTGATCAGTTTTCTAGATGAAATGATACAGTTTATGTCAATCCGGCATTTGTGCAGATGGATGATTGAAATTCAGATTCTATAAGTTTAGATTCAATAGCAACTGTAGAATTAAACAATCAGGATCAATGAGTTATACAATATGTTGTTCAAGTTTGAGACAATCTATCCAAGATTGCCAGTATGTTTTGAACCACAATCTCTCACATCCAAAAGATAAATAGTTTATGATCTAGGCCTATTAGACCAGGAGATAAATTGGTGATTACAGATGATGAAGAATGAATCATTTATGATCTAGCAGCCAAGACAAATGTTCGTGTTTTTGCAGACAAATACAGTCTAAATGTAGCAGATTTCATGACTATGAATAGTCTACAAGACGAGACAGAAATATTGCAACAAGGTCAAGAATTGTTCTTACCTATTAGTCAAGAAAGAGCTTATGATATAGGATTGCTTACTAGGCCAGAACCTACACCACAACCTATAAATAAATATATACCTACTATACACAAACCTACAAACAAGCCAAATAAAATAATAGCAAACAATACATCAAACGATTCAAACAATATCCCATCAGTAAGCAAGGCTAAAGTATCTTCAAAACGAGTATTTAACAAAAAAGTTTCAAATGGTTTTGCTCCATGAAACTGTACTTGGTATGTAGCTGCTGTGATGCCACAGATATTTCCTTATTCAGATGATAATACACAGACAAGACCATTTGGAGGAAATGCTAAAGATCGATATTCAAATGCTAAAGCTGCTTGATACAAAGTATGACACACACCTAGAGCATGATCTATTATAGTATATTCCCAATTGAGAAGCTCGGCATGACATGTATGAATAGTTGACAAATACGACTCAGAAAGTTGAGAACTAACTATTAGAGATATGAATTATGCATGAAAATATATAGTTACAAAACGTACAGATACATCAGACAACTCCAAAATTATATGATACATATACCCCTAATATAACATAAATTTTTTAAGAAATCATTTGTTTTTTATAGCACAATAACTATAAGAAGCAGATGATTTTTTTAAATAAATCACAATGCGAGCTCCAAGTTATAATCAATACGAAAAAATAAGAATTTATAATAATCGTATTTGCTCGTACCGACGATTTTAGATACATTAACTTTGAGCCTGACTGCCGTCAGGCAGGTGATACGAAAAAGTTTATGATTTCTAAAACGGTTCGGTGTAAATTTTAGAAACTAAAACTCTATCAACCATGATGAAAAATTATAACATAGGTGACTTACATCATTCCAAAGATCTTCATACACCAAAACATTCACCTTTTCTTAAATCAAAACATTTAAGTTATCATAAAAAATTCTGGACAAAAAAAATATTATTTAAAACAGCCTTACGATGACTAGGAGCTATACTTGTTGTATGATTTATCTTAGCGAGAATCTATGTTTATAGCAACTTACCAGATGTTAGCAAAGTAAAGGATATGGTATTTTCTCAAGCTACAGTTATTCAAGATAGAAATGGTAAAGAGCTTTACAAAGTTTTTGCTGAAAATAGAGAATATGTAGACTTTAGCGGAATTAATTTAAACATGGTAAATGCTATAGTAGCATTAGAAGACCAACGTTATCGAGAACATGCATGATTGGATCCTATATGAATATTTAGAGCTGCAGTGACCAAAGTATTAAATCCATGAAGTAGATTGCAATGAGCATCTACTATACCACAGCAGTTGGTGAGAAATCTTTTGCTTACAAAAGATAGACAACTCCAGAGAAAGTTAAAGGAAATGGTGCTTACTATGAGATTAAATTGAGTTATAAAAAATCGAATACTAAAAGAAAAATGAGATCTAAATCAGGTTGATCTAAAAAGAGAAATGAAAGACAAAATATTAGAATTGTATCTAAATTATATATCTTTTTGAAACAATGCTTTTGGTATAGAGTCTGCCGCTAAAACATATTTCTGAGTCTCAGCAAAAGATTTGACAGTTTTACAATCATCTATACTTGCATCATTGCCCAAGTGACCTTCACTTTATGATCCATACAAAAATAGAGAATTACTTATGTGAAAGTTGGATGTCGTAGATGGATATGGTAACAAAGTATCATTGGATCAATCATTTTCCACTCCCGCACCTGTTGCATCTACATGAAGCACATCATGAGCGGTTGTACAACCATCTAGCAATTTAAAGGATCAGATTCTTTTAAAATTTCAACAATGACTTACAAATGCTGATCTATGAAACAAAAGAGATGCTAATGCTTTTGTAAAATTTATAGAATGATTGTGATCATTTACTGTGTTTTATAATTGACAAGAATATACTATAAAATATAAAAACTGAAGAAAAGATTTAGCTTTGTGAAGACTCTATGAAGATGGCTATATCCAACAAGACGAATTAAAAAATGCCTTCTTACAGTGATTAGATTATCAATTTGCAAAAAATACATTTCCTATCAAAGCTCCACATTTTGTTCAATGGATTATAGAACAAATAGAACAACAATATTGAAAAGAAATGGTCACCAAATGATGACTAGTAGTCACTACTACATTAGATTATGATATCCAACAATTAGCAGAAAATTCATTGATAGAAAATATACCAGCAATACAAGACAATTGAGCAACCAATAGTTCCCTCGTTTATATAGATTCTTATAGTGGAGATGTATTGGCTTATGTATGATCCTTGGATTATTTCAATGAAAAGATTCAATGACAAAACGATATGGTAAGGAGACCAAGACAGTCTTGATCATCTATCAAACCATTTATATATTCACTATGATTTGAGAAACTTCCTTTGACTATGGATACTCCTATATATGATATTCCATTTAAAATTTGACCAGATACACCTAGCAATGCTGATGATAAATTTGAGTGATTATTGCCACTAAAACTTGCTCTATGACACAGTAGAAATATTCCATCTTCCAAAATGTTATTGAGTCTATGATGAGAAGAAGTAGCTAAACCATTTTTAAATAGACTATGATTGAGCTGAGTAGATATGTGAGTTTCATACTGATATACATTAGCTCTATGAGCAGCAGAAGTTAGTATGTTGGAGCTCGCTACAGCATATACCAATCTTACATTGTGATGAAAACCAGCCCAGATAAATCCTATATTGGAAATCAAATCATCAGACTGATCTATCCTTTATCAGAAAGTAGTACAATATCGCGAACAAGTTATCAAGCCAGGAATAGTATATTTGATGTGGAAAATATTATCAGATCCTGCAAATAGAGTGATATGATGGACAAATAAATTCAATGTAAAATGACTTACATATGCTCTCAAAACATGAACATCAAATGTAAAGACAGAAAAATGAAATCGTCCTAGAGATTGACGATTGGCAGCCTATACACCAAATAAGGTTTTGGTATTCTGGGCATGAAATGCAGATGCTTCACCTATGAATAAAAATGCTTTTGGATGAACTATACATGCCAATCCTGTAAAAAAGATTATGTGAGAATTGTTATCTAGATGATATATAAAAAATGAAGAAATGACAAAAGTAGAAGTAGCATGAGCAACTATATCCAAAATATCAGGTAAACTTGCATGAGCAGGCACTCCATCAGATCTTACTGTAAGTACAATTGGATATATCAAGAGTATGCCATGAGCTAGTGATGATTGAGCCAAAGCAATACAATATGACTCTTCATGTAACGGCAAGATTAGTCCATATACACCTACAGAACAAGCCAAAAATTGATATGTAATTACACCATCTACATTTATGCCAAGCAATATGGATTTACAAGAAATCACAGATCGATGGAAACAATCCACTCAACTTACTGGTGTAAATGCCATGTCTGGTAAGGTCACTTATACATACAACAATATTTTTATTCAAGAACCAGTAGATTTTTGTGAGGGTAGAAGTGCTGAGGAGAGCAAAGATATAAAAGTAAATATTGTTAAGCCCTTGAGTGATGCTAGTATATCAGCCAAAACTTCTATATGGTTTGATATCACAAGTCCCAAATCAATCAAAAGTGTAAACATATTGATAGATCAAATGCAAGCATGATCGTTTTCATATCCATCATGAAGAAAAAATATATCTGATATAAAATCTATAGATATCAAAAATATAAAAGACTGAAAACACACACTGCAACTTATAGCTATAGATGATGAATGATTTTCAAATAGTCAGACCATACAGATAAATATTACATCTGCAGATAAACAAGCACCGTTTATGGTAGAAGATAAAGCTGTAGTAAAAGCAAATACAGATTGAACATATTCGGTTATGTTATTGTTTGATGATGCATTGTCTGCTATTGCATGATGAAAATTTATAGGTTCTAGCTGAGAAGTCATCAATGAATTTAAAAATAATTTTGCATCATTTCAAGTATCATGATTATCCACTATCTCTGTTGAAGTAAAAGATTCATATTGAAATATTCTCAGTCAATCACTAGATCTAAATAAATATCTCAAATAACATTAATATATTTTACTTAGCAAAAAACTCACCTATGGGTGAGTTTTTTTATTATAAAAATTTTTTAAATTATTTTATTGTTGTAGTAGTGGACTAATATAATTACCATCTATGATTATAAGTGGCAACAAAGCATTTCTATCTGTAGAATCATCACAAGCAGTTCGACCACTATCAGATCAACTTCAACTTATAGGATCACACTCTCGTTTAAATACATTTCCAAGCCATATCCAATTGTTATTTACACTAGTACCAAAAAGAGTAGATACTTGATCTGTTCTATTTAGACTAGGGTAGTTAGGTGTATTTAAACTAGCAAATTTTCAATTCACAAATAACTTATGTCCAAAGCTTGCTTTAGTTCGTGTACTAATACCACCATTAACAGTAACATCAGCTCACATTACCAGTCCATTTACTATAAAATTTCATTTTAAATTAATTCACTTTGTAACATCGTTAGTAGTTGTAGCATATCCATTTTTATCAAAACCAATAGCATTTACAGTGGTATTTGCTACCAATAAATTTCATCAATCTATAAATATATTTACAGGTCAATCATTTACTCACATTGATGAATTTATTTTTACATCTCAATTTTTTACAATTATTGTTTTATTGTTTAGTTTTGACCAATCATTATTCATATTATTATTATCATAAGTACTATTATCTCATATATTAATATTACCACCAGATATACAAAATAATTGTTTTTTAGTGTCACTAAAATCATTACTTAAAGTATCTTCATATTTGCCCTTACATAAATTTTCTGCATTCTTTTTCACTACATTTATAAGCTTAGAAAAGTTTACATTCAATGCATTAAATATCAGTGTTTTCCTATCAAAGTTTCATAGTATTGTATTTTTTTCCACTGTATTTACAGAAAACGACAATCATATTGTTCACTGTATTCATGCATTCATAAGTGTATTTATAGCATTTCATGCTGTAGTAAGTATGCTTATTCATCATTTAGCAATCAAACCACCACCAGAATATTTAAATAAATTATTAATTCATGATCCTTGGTTTAATTCAGATATGGTCTCACTATGATTTTGAGGAGTTCATTTTCATCAAGGTTTAAAACTTCATATAAATCATATACCCCCTCAGCGATCATCATATATGTATCATATAGGATATTTGTTATCAAATCTCTGTAGACTTCTAGCCAAAGCTCCACTAATAGTATTATTAGATCGATTATATTGTGTTCATGCTACTATATGCGAATCTTCAGTATCTCACTCTACATGGTAAGTCAACTGACCATATATACTATATTCATCACCAGAACAACTAGTATATAATCATCAGCTCAAAGTTAAACCACTATAACCACCTCCGCCACTAACTGAATCTCTAAAATATTTTAATGTATCTTGGTCCATAGGCCACAATCTATTTCATCTCTGTGAATTATAATATATTCATCTGACCTGCATACCACATCTTTTGCTCACAGTACCGCCAGATATTGTAATGATTTCTCAAGTATGATTTGTTTCTGATATTAAATTTTTTGCATTTAGCCAAAATATAGATCACATAAAATCATTTCAATTGGCTTGAAATGTTACCTCAGAAAATTTTTGATTTATTGATCATATATTTATTCATACAAAAGTTAGTTCAGTAGATGCAAATACGACAGCTCCAAACGATATAAATATTACTAGCAATAAATAAATTCTGATTTGTTTTATTTTTTTCATTTTTATTTACATGTTCTAAAACACCCATAAATTATAATCAAAAATTACGATTTGTCAAAAAACTAATAATAAAATTTTACTATATAAAACTTACTAATTTTGACTTATTTTGCTTTTTGGTTACTATTACTATTAGGATCGTTATTTACATATTAATATTTTACAATATGTTAGAATCACCTCAAACACATCCTGATGATCTGAGCCATGATACCGACAATCTAATAAATGATACTAACGGCAAATTAAATGATTTAAATGCTGATGTAGCTTGATCAAGAGGTAAGATTGAACAAATAAAAATCAATTATCTAGATATTGTCGTAAATAAAATAAATAATATCTGTAAAAAACATTTATCATATGGTAAACCATATGTATGCGATACACTTGTAAAAAAAGCATTTAACGACAAAAATCTCAATGCTATTTATGGTACATACAAGATGTATGATTTTTTGGAAAAATCACAAAATACAGATTTGGTAAAAGCTAGCTGATTGCTATTTGACAAGACTACTAAGCCACCTAAACCATGATCCATTATTTGCTTTGTAGACAAAACCAACAACAAGGAACTATGCAACCATATATGAATATACTGATGATTAGATACCGATGGAAATCATACTATTTACGATGCATCTGTTCGTTGATGAGTGAGTAAAAGAAAATTATTTGCTTATGAATCAAGCAAAATAAAATACTTCACATATCTTCCATCAAATAAATAATATTTATCTAACTAAGCTTCACTAGCTTAAACATCTTCTTTCATTTCCTTAGTAACAAAATTTTATTTACAAAATTTTCTTTTGAAATTATCATTTGTGGATCTTCAACTTTGATTTCATTTATAAACAAAGATCCTGATTGTATCATTTTTTTTGCATCACCGTTTGAGCTTGTTAAGCTTACTTCAGTAAATATATCCAATACTTTAATTTCATCTCACTTCATTATTGTTCATCATGTCTCTGCATAAAGAGCATCTATATCTTCTTTATTAAATCATCATATCAACTGCATTCTATCTCATTCACCAAACAATATATCACTTATTTTTTCTGCTTGAGCTACTGCATCTTTTCCAAATAATACTTCTACAACCCAGCTAGCAAGTTCTTTTTGGCCATATCTAATTCCAGGATTTTCCATATGTTTTGCAACTATCGCATCTATTTCTTCTACAGATTTCAATGAAAATACTTTCAAAAGTTTTCCTATCAAACTATCTTCTGAATTCATAAAAAATTGATAAACAAAATACGGACTATTTTTATTTTTATCTACTCGTACAGCATTCCCAGCTGACTTACCGTACTTTGCTCCACTAGCATCAGTAATGATAGGTATCGTCATACAAAAAGCTTCAGCATCTATTTTTTTTCTTATCAGTTCCATTCCAGTAGTTACATTTCATCGTTGATCAGATCATCCAAGTTGTAGCTTTACACCATGCTTTGTAAATAGTGTAAAGAAATCAAATCACTGGATCAGCATATAACTCATCTCTGCATATGTGATAGATTGTTCAGGATCTTCTATCCTTTTTTTGATAGATTCTTTGGCTATCATATAATTTACTGTGATATATTTTCATACTTCACGGAGAAATTTTAGATAGTCCATACCTTGGAAAAAATCATAGTTGTCTACCATCTCATAGTCAAAATTTATATCATAATTTTTTTTGATATTTTCCAAAAAAGTTTTAAGCTGATTGTAAATACATTGCTCATTGTGTCTAAGTTTTTCTTCAGTCAAAAAATTTCTCTCATCACTTCTACCGCTAGGATCTCAGATCATACCTGTTGCTCCTCATACCAAGAAATAACATTTATTACCATATTTCATCAAGTGTATAGCAGCCATCACAGCAAACATATTTCATATTTGTAGACTATCAGCAGATGGATCAAATCATATATAAAATTTTTCTCATCCTTTGCTATACAGTTCAAAAAGTTTCTCATCGCTAAATTGGTTTACTAGACCACGATTTTGCCACTCTTCTTTCAAATTCATTTTTTATAATAAGGATTTAAAACATCAATCTTATAATAAATCTGAATATAAAGACAATTCAATTTGTTATTCTCAATTAAGCTAGTCATTGCGAGCGTAGCGTGGCAATCTTATAATTGTCATTCTGAGTGGAACGAAGCCTGCCTGTCCGGTAGGCAGGAATCCAGGTTTAATTTAACAAAAAAACTATACTTGACATTTACTAGTAAATATATATATTATATATAACGAAACAAAAAAGGGATATGCTGAAACCCTGAAATAGTAAGCAAAATAAAAAAAATTGATTATTATGTACAACAAAATGATTTCTATTCCGTTAATGATAATCGGAATTTGTTTAAGTGTTTTGGGATCTATAGGACCACAAATAGTAAGTGTTGGTCAGAATGGAGAAAGTCGAACAACTCCTTTGTTTCTGGTTATTGGTGGGATAATAGCCGTATTCGGGCTGCTTTGGCTCATTGTTTCTATTTTTAATACTATGAATCAATCCAAAACTCAACTTGAAAGATTCAAGGAAACTGTACGTTTGCATAAAAAACTGACTATTGCACTTGATTTCAAAAGCAAGATCGAAAAAGAGTTCAAAGAAATCCTTACAGAAACATTTCCCAGTTTCGAAAAAGATCTAGTTTCCAAATTTTCATTTGAAAATAAAGAATCCAAGGAGGCTTTTCTTGCCATCTGTCCCAAATTAGAATCAGGTTATTCATTTGAAAAATATGTAAACAAACTTTCTGATGCTATGAAGGAGATTCAAAAAGTAGAACTCGAAATTGATAATCAACTTGCAGAAATTGCTGTTTACAATGAAGATCCTTGGTTGTGGTTCAGAAGGCCTATGCCTGCGAATATTAAGGAATTAATTGATAAATTCGAAGGAACAACCGTAAATTAAAATCAGAAACTATTATTAAATTTTTCTCACAAGATTTCCTTGGCTTTTTAGGCTGAGGGGATTTTTTTATTTTTTTAAAATAAAAATTGCGTCAGCTATAAAAAAATAGACGAAATAAAAGTCCGAAATTTATGAGGATTTTTAAACGTCGAAATTATACATTGAATTGCAATGAAAAACACACAAATTATAAAATATACATTAACATAAAATCTTAATTCTAATTGTATTTGCTCGTACTACACCACAACAAAAAAATTATACTAAAACTCCAATGTAGTACTAAGTATTAAATTTATAGAGATCGATATAAAAAAAATCATAGTGGTGTAGTATAGTTTATCACAACAATTTTTTGTTTTTATTTTTTTGTGGTAAACTATTTATTACACTATTTATTTTAAAACTATACTTGACATTTAATAGGAAATATGTATAAAATATATAACAAAACAAAAAGAAAAATCATAAAAAATATATTGTCATGAAAAATTTATTAAAAAATTTGGGTGAAGGTTTGATGGGCTTTGGAGCTCTTGCATTGGTATTTTTGCTCTTCATTGGATTTATAAAATTCATTCAATGGCAAGAAGAAAGATCTCGCTATCATCAAGTTGCATACAATGAGGTGAAGACTTATCTTCCTATTGATGGTGGTTACCATGTAAGTAAGGAGAGTTTAACTACCGCCTACAACAACGGTGATACTATTACTCACAGATCTATCCGTCTCATCCCTACAAAAATAAATACTTTCTTTGCCGATTCAACCGGCCTTGAAGATATTACATTATGGGATAATAACAATGATGGGAAATGGGATGAGCTATTTATTTGCGGATATCCTACCAGTAAGTATGGTGCCAATTCCATTGTCCTCGGAAAAGATATTGAAGACTGGCAAAACTGGACATGGTCACCTTGTCCTGCAGACAAAGACATGAAACCTTTTGATGCTTGTACTATCCAACACATTCTGGATATTATCAAACAAACCAGTTAATTCTATTCTATTGTTTCAAGGAGTCCTCTCGCTATTTTAGCTTGGGGATTTTTTTTATTTTCTTTTATTCCACTTTTAATTTGCAATTAAATTTTTATAAAAGAATAAATATTTTAATTTTTTTCATCATCAGATGATCAATACTTACAAACAACATTTCGCTGAAATACTTTCTTCATATCTAAATCTTCCACTAGAAGAAATATTTTATCTGATCGAAATACCACCTTCCAATATACCTTGAGACCTTGCATTTCCATGCTTTAGGATTTCTAAACAAATCTGAAAATCACCCAACGATATTTCAAAAGAATTGAGCGAACAACTTCAGTCAGCTTTTTTTTCATCTTTTCAAAATTTATGATCATATCTAAATGCCCACATAAACAAGCCAAAATTTATCAACGATGTTTTGTCTACACCACTCAAAGAAATTTTGATCCACTGAAATAATAAAAAAACTATCGTCGAATATATGTCTGCAAACCCAAATAAACCTCTTCATATCTGACAAGCAAGAAATGTTTGTATATGAGATTCTATCAGAAGAGTTTATTCTTACTGTGGATATGATGTGCATTCATTTGATTATTGAGATGATAGCTGAGTAAATGTATGATACAATTTAGTATGACATCTGTATTATGATATACCTCGAGAATCAGATCTCAAATTTGATCATTATTGTTGAAAGGTGTATTCTCAGATGAGAGAGAAATCTGAAGATCTAGAATTTCAAAAATATTTATCTCAGTTATTATTACAGATAGAGGAGTGAGACGATCCTACGATAAATAAAGTCCATACAGACTATGTACAGAAATGTACTATCCAACAGCTCAAATCATGTCGAAGGATGAATGCACATTTTGATGTAGTCAATCGAGAAACAGATATTTTGCATCTCAAATTTTTTGCAGAGGCAATTGATTTATTGAGAGCAAAATGATATATCAAATTTATCGAAGAGTGAGATGCAAAGTGATGTCGAGTGATAGATTTATCATCACTACCAGAATATGCAAAAGAAGAAAAACAATATCAAATACTGATCAAATCTGATGGGGTAGCTACATATGTTGCCAAAGATATAGCTTTTGCTATGCGGAAACTTGGTTATCTAAAAAAAGATTTTAAATACGATGTATTTACTCACGATCCTGCTTGAGAAATTATTTATACTACTCATTCACAAGATCACGACAAAAGAAAATGACATTTTGGAAATTATGATATTTCAATCACTGTGATAGACAACAGACAAAGTGGTGCTCAAGAAGTGGTAAAATCATCACTTAAACTTTTGTGATATACCAACGAAAATAAACAGTACATACATTTACCATATGGTATAGTTTTTCTTACACCTCAAACACTGCTTGATTCCTGATATAAATTGACTGATGAAGAAAAAGCTGAAAAACGTTTACCATTTGCATCTCGTAAATGATGGACTGTGACTATAGATGAGATGATGGAGATACTACATCAGAAGGCATATCGAGAGACCAAAGCAAGACATCCAGAAGCTTTGGATATTTGGCTAGATGAAGTAGCAGAAAAATTAGCAATCGGATCATTTAGATTTTTCCTTATCAGAACTGATATATCCAAGGACATTACTTTTGATCTTCGTGAGGCTATTGATATGCAAGCTGAGAGCTGAGCTTATGTGTTATATACTTGAGCTAGATTAAATAAACTTCTTGCAGAATGACTTTGATCATTTGATTCGACTAGTTGATGACTACTTACAGAAGATATAGAATTTGATATCATCAAAAAGATTTCAGAGTTTGAATCAGTCATATTACAAGCACACAAAGATTTAGCTCCACATATTATATGTAGATATTTATTAGATCTTTCAAAACTTTTGAATTCATATTATACAAATATAAAAATACTTTCTGCTCCACAAGACATTAGAAATGCTAGGCTTTACCTAGTAGATCAATCAGTAAAAATTCTTAGCAAAGCAATGAATTTAATCTGAATGCAGTTTATAGAGAAGATGTAATACTTTGTCCTCCTTTGTAAAAGGAGGGGTGGTGCGAAGCACAGCAGGATTTAATTTTTCTTGTCATTGCGAGGAATGAAATGACGTGGCAATCTTAAAATAAGATTACTTCATCGATTAATTTCTTACAATGACTTTTTTTAAAATCTTTAATTATCAGGTACAAATTGACTTTTTATTATAAAATAAAATTACAATAACTTTAAATTTATTAACCCCAAAATAGACTTGACTTTTTATAGTAAATTTATATAACATTCACCATATGATAGAAAAACACAAAATACTTTGTGTCTAGTAATCATAAATGAAGGCTGATCTTTAACAGACGATATCTATAGTCAACCGCCAAAAAAATTAGCTAAACGAAGTTTTTTTGGATGATTGAGTTATGCCAACTACTTGAGAATCTGTCAGTACAAATCCACTTAGGTGGATGAAGTGATTACAGTTTTCAAAAGAAGTTTGGTGTATATGATAACACATGTTATTATTCAGACTTTTTTTTTACAAAGAAAATTCTCTATAATTAATTAAAACAAAAAACAAAAAACAAAATGGCAACTTCAGAAAACCCAGACGGCACTCCCAAAAAAAAAGGTGGTGGCCTCTTTGGTTGGATGTACACAGAAAATCCGGTTGATGATGAACAGGCTCCTGCCTCTTCTGTTCCTGGACCATCTGCACAACCAATCATTAAAAAAACGATTACGACAGAAAATGAACCGGTTTATACCTCTTCCCAACCTGTTGTATGCGATCCCAAGGATGTTAAGAAACTTTTCAACATCTGTGTCCCTGCTAACTCTGCTCTGGATAAATTTACGAAGACTTTCGATTCGTTGGAAGAATTCATTCCTGACACTGACAAACGTGTCCAGGCAGCATTTAAAGCCAATAGTGATATCGACGGTCCGGGTCTTGTAAGTGAAATCAAGAATACCTATATGGTAAAACTTGAAACTGAAAAGACTGCTGCCGAAGGTGATATCTCTAATTCACTTGCCAGAGAAACCAGCGAAGGCGAGAAACAGATCAAAGTACTTGGTAAAGAAATATCCCAGGCTGAAGCTCTTATCGAGCAGAAGTTGAGGGAAATTGAAGATATCAAGGTAGCTAATGTAACCCGCACCGAACAGCAACAAAAACTCGGCCAGGAAAACAACCGTAAAAAGGAAGAATTCGGAGCAAAAATTACTCGCTTCCATCTTGCTTATGAGGCTGTTAAAGGCCAGTTTGAAAAAATTCAAAATCTCTTATCCACACATTAAAAAAACAAATTGAACATGCAAAACAACGATTCTATGGGCTTCCAAAATTTGGAAGCCTTGCGAGATAAGATCAAATCATTCTGGTCTCGTAAAGAAGGGAAACTTGCGATGGTTTTATTGGCTATTCCTACAGTCCTTCTGATTATCAATGCAAACAAAGTCCTGGCTTTCCTTATCTTGCTCTTTCAGAACATTATTATTGGAACTGTCCTGGGTGTTGTTGCAGCTATCGTACTTTCAGTAGTACTTGGCTGTATTATTCTTCCTGGCCCTCGTAATGCTATTATCATGACCTTCAAAGGATTGATGACACGTATTACCCGTGCATTTACCAAAAACTTCGCAATCGAGATTGTTGAAGAATTTAAAAATTGGGTTGGAAACATGATTATTGAGCTTGATAATTCTATACTGGCTTTGAAGAGCAATATTGACAATCTCAAAGCAAAGATGAAAGCCAATAGTGCTAAAGCAACCGAATACTACGAAAAGGCTGAAGCCGAAGAAAAAATAGATAAGGATTCCGAGATGATCGGAACTTATTCCTCTATGGCTGAAGAATGGGAATCTTATAACAAGGATCTTGGTCCTATGGTATTACAGTTTGAAGAATTGATAGCCTATGCCAAAGAATACAAAAAACTGGCTGACATCAAGTTCAGAAAATTGGAAAACAAAGTTATTGTCCTCAGAGATCGCAAAGAAACTATGGGAACTGCTGTTGTTTTATACAGACAAATCAGGGCCGTTATTCTTGGTGATCCTGCAAAAGATGCACTTTACAATGAATCTGTTGGTTTCCTCAATACAGAGTACAACAATGGATTAAGTGAAATAGAGCACTTCTTGGATACTTCTCAACCTGTTCGTCATGAAATGAAGCTTGAAACGATTATTCAATCTCAACGCGGATTGGATTCGTTCAATCAATGGAAACAGAAAAAGGCAACTGTAAGGCCTGGTTCCGTACAGGAAGCAACTTCCTCAAGGAAACCTATAACCACATCAGACAACAGATCGAGCTTTTTCGGTCGCGATTAATCCATCAAAAAAACAGAAATTAATTAATAAACAAACTTAAAAATAAGGAGATCATAAAATGAACGATCAATTTAACACAACCAGACAATTAAGTCCCGCAGGCAGAAGTTTCCTCAATGTAGTGAAATTTGTTGCAGTAGTGGGCATACTTCTCGGAGTATTTTTCGGTGGCAAATGGGCCTATAACAAATACTATGCAAAAAACAAAGAAAGCAAGGTATTCGCCCAAATTGACCTGCCTACCGCACCTGTGAATGCAGCTGCAACCGTAGGGCCATTTGTACAACCAAGTACAACAGTTCTTGCCAATATCAATAAACCGGCACAGAGATTTGGTGTGATGCAATGGAATTCTCAGCTTTCGCTGATGAATGCAAATGGCGGCATCGAAACTATGGATGGTTCTATCATGGCCAAAAATGGTGTAAAAGTAAAACTCATCCTCCAGGATGATTGTTACCAGGGTCTAACAGAGCTTGTAAATTTTGCACAGGCTTACGAAAAAGATCCCAACACTACAGTTGGTTACAACTATTATGCTATCATGGGTGATGCCGGAGCAAGTTTAATAACTCCATATTATGAAAAGCTTTTCAAGGATCTCGGTCCTGAATATCAGCCTATCATTATTGGTTCTTGCGGTAAATCTTTTGGAGAGGATGCCTTTATGGGCCCTGTAAGCTTGAGACAAGACCCGCAGAATGCAAAAGGATTGCTCGTTGCAGCAGTTGTAAGAGATGGCGATTGGAATATCGTTTGTAAATGGGCTTTTGACAATAAAATTGATATTAACCCAGACGACAAAACTTACAATCCAAATGCTATCAATTTTTACAATACATCTACTTATCTTGAGGCTGCTAATGCTTATATCACTGGTGTAAAAGCCAAGTTATGGGTTGTTGACAGCAAAGGTAAAAAAACCGGCGACCAGATCGAAGTTCCTGTAGGTGCAGTTACAACCTGGACTCCTGGCGACATGAATGTTGCTACGATGAAAGGTGGACTTGTACGTATTGCTTCTACCCGTGAATATGCAGCTCAGATGCCAAATACTATTATTACCATCAAAAAATGGGCTTATGACCATACTGATGATGTAGTAGGTATGTTGGATGCTATTTTCAAAGGTGCTGACCAGGTTAAGTCCTATTCAGCCGCTTTAGATTTGGCAGCTAGAGTTAGCTCGGAAGTTTACAATGCTAACAAAGAAAACAATGGTAAATACTGGGCTGACCTATCCAATGGCAAGACGGTTTCTGATAAACAGGGACTTATGGTGGAGGTTGGAGGATCTGCTCCTCACAATCTTGCTGACAATATGCTTCTGTATGGTATGAATGGTGGAACCAACATCTATGCAGATGTATATAAAGTTTTCGGAGATCTTGTAGTAACTATGTACCCCGAGCTTTTACCATCATATCCATCTATCGATAAAATTCTTGATCTTACTTTTATCAAAAAAGTAGCAGAAAGGACAACAAATATGTCTGCCGCTACTCAGTCAAAGATAAACCTAAATGCTCCTGTGACCCAGGTAGTTAGTGTAAGAGAATGGAGTATCGAATTTGAAAGTGGTAAAGCTACCCTTACTCTCGATGGAGTAAATACATTAGAGCAACTCAAAAGAGAATTAAGTATTGGCTCCGGTGGAAACCTCGCAATTGAAATTCATGGATACACTGACAATACAGGAACTCCTGAAGGAAACGTGATCCTAGGTCGTGAAAGAGCCGAGACTGTTAAGTCATGGTTGACAGCCAAAGATGCTGTAAACATAGGTAACAGGATCAAAGAAGTAGTTTCCCATGGACAAAATGATGCTAAAACATCAAATGCTACCGCCGCTGGCCGTGCCGCAAACCGCAGGGTTGTAATCAAACAGGTAAAATAGCGTTTCGCTAAAACCCATATGGGTCCAGTTTCTTTTTGGGACTGGACCCTTTTTTTTAACAGTATTTTCATAAACAAAAATCCAAAAATAAAATGAATATAATTCAAACTTATCTTCTGCAGCCAGTTATGGCATTTGCAGAAAATGGATTTTATACGGCCAAAGATGTGTTTACCCCAAATAAATTTATAAGTAAGCTTACAATGAGCTCGATAGCAATATTTCAGCTCTTTGTTGTCCTCTTACTTTGGTTTATGTTTGGATCCAAAATGCTTCCAAATCCATATGAAATCTTAGTCTCTATTGTTCAACTCCTCAAAGATGGAACAGTTATAGGAGAACTTTTGGTTACAATTGCATTGATTATCGAATCTATGATCATCGCTGTTGTTGTATCATTTACTATCTCATACCTGACTATTATCCCTTTCTTTCGTCCTATTGGTTTTATTGTTTCCAAGCTTCGTTTCTTAACCTTGGTTGGTTTACAATTTGCCTTTACTTTGTGGATGCAAGATGCCCATAACCTCAAAGTTTCCTTATTTGTATTTGCTGTTTCTGTTTTCTTCATCGATTCGATTATTACGATTATCAAATCTATTGAGAGAGAGAGATATGTACATGCAAGGACACTCCGTTTCAATGAATGGAGAGTTGCCTGGGAAGTTGTCATACAGGGAACATTTCCCAAAGTCCTCGATGCTATGCGTTCAAATTTTGCAATGGCATGGATGATGTTGACTATGATTGAAGTACTTGCAAAGAGTGAAGGCGGTATAGGTGTAATGATGTCAAATCAAAACAAATATCTGCTTCTTGATGCTGTATTTGCTATACAAACTATCATACTTGTGGTTGCAATCGGACAGGATTCATTGATTGTACTACTCAAAAGGTTTACTTGTGGTTGGTCATTAAATAATCTTGAAAGGAAATAACTATGAACGACTTCAAATATACTGCAGACAAGACCATCTTGAAGGCTACCAATGTCGGCCTTGTAATTGATGGCAAAACCATTCTGAGAGATATCAATGTTGATATAAAGGATTTTATCAGACCAGATTGTATCCAGGGACAAGTAATTGGTTTCCTTGGACCATCTGGTATAGGAAAGTCAAAATTCTCAGAAGTGATAGCAGGTGTAATTACCAATGAAACAACTGGCATGAAGCTCACAGGAGAAATTCTTGTTGGTGATCCACTTAAACCAGTAATTGCTGGAGAAGTTGGGTTTGTTCAGCAGAAATATCCTCTCTTTGATCATCGCCGGGTATATTCCAATTTGGATATAGCACTTTCTCGCTTCAATCTTTCAAAACAACAGAGGGAAGAAAGAATATGGGATATCCTGGAGAAATTCCAGATGAAAGACCATGCTCAAAAATTTCCAGCTCAGTTGAGTGGAGGTCAAAGGCAGAGAATCGCCATCGCACAACAGTTCCTTTGTTCAGAGCATTTCATTATCTTGGATGAACCATTTAGTGGTCTTGATCCGCTTATGGTAGATGAACTTTGCGGTCTCATCAAGATCGTTGTAAGTAAACATGAGATGAACACAGTGATTATTATCTCTCATGAGCTTACAGCTACGATATCAGTGAGTGATACTCTTTGGATGATCGGTCGTGATCGTGATACTGAAGGTAAAATCATCCCCGGTGCAAAGATCCAGGAGGTTTATGATCTGGTTGAAATGAACTTAGCTTGGCATGAAGATATTTCAGCAACTCCGGAGTTTGCAAAATTCCGTGGGCATGTGAAAAAACAATATGCCAGAATGTAGTTTTCTACAAACGATAATAAGATTCCGTCAGTATTTTACTGGCGGGATTTTTTTTATTTAAAAAAATAAAAAATTGCATCAACTATTAAAAAAAAATTAATAAAAAAAACTAGCTCCATGTAAAACATGAAGCTAATTTGATTTGTTTGTTTGTTGATCAGGAATTTTCAGATGTCTTTCCCCATTTGAAGTAACCCCAGACAATAACACCTATAATTAGTGCTATTATAATGAGATATCCGAAACGGGCGAGGAACATCGAGGCGACATCGAGTGCAACCAGTATGGCTGCAATACCGATACCCCACCAGAGAATAAATCCATCACCGGTTGGTTTGCTGCGTGCTTGCTGCACGAGATAAATCACCAAAGCAATGATAAATCCAAGGACTAATTTTCCCCAGATCCAGGCCAGAAAACCTGCCAAGAAACTGATTAATATCAATACCGCCAATGCTATGGCTGCATAACCCAAAATTTTTCCAATGTTGTTGTTCATAAAATTTGTTTTTGTATTGTTTGTACCTCACACTTATAATTATTTACTAAGATAAGTCAATCTGAATTTAGTATTATTTTTTATTTATTGACTTTTATTGGGAAATTACTATATAATATGGGATAAATAAAATTATGTTAAACAAAAAAAACACTCATTATGTTCTTAAAAAATTTTTTGAAAGGATTGATTGAAGATGCATTTGAACTCTTGCTCAAAACCTTGTCTTCAATAGGAAAAATCACAGATGCCGCGAGAGATATCAAAGTCTCAGTAAAGGTTCAACATTTGATTGATGATGGTCATCATCTCAGATCAATTGCCGATAAAGCAAAGGAAACCTGGGAACATCTCTTTGCTGAAAAAAGTCGTTGCCAGCTTGAAGGCCAACCGATTAACATTCCGTCAGACATTACCTTCACTATCTGCGAAAAAGATGGCAAACTGATGGTTACTGTTGAGAGCCAGTACCTCGAAGAAAAAGAGGTAAAGAGCGAACTTCGCGAGGCAGTCAAAGACTTTGTCGAAGAGACAAATGAGTTCTTGGACGACTTGCTTGATCGTGACAGGTCATTGACTATTGATCCTGAACTTATAAGTAAAACCTCAACCAGGCAGGTTCATGATCTCAGCGAATTCTTCGACAAAAAATTGCGCAAGATTTTCTTCGCAGTACTTGTTCGCAAGTTCGTTGCTGAGATCAGCAAATAAACCTTTTACGAACAAAATTTACAGACTCCCTTCGCTTTTTTGGCGGGGGAGTTTCTTTTTATTTAGAAATAAAATTTATTATACTTAGAACATATAGGAAATATTAGATTATAATTATTTATAAAAAAAAGATTGCCACCCAAAAGGTAGCAATCATTAATTTTTTTTGTGCTTAGTTGTATTACTTTAGCACTACAATTTTCCATCCTTTACGGACGGCAACTTTTTTGATTTCCAGGTTGAGCCGGTCTTCAATCAAGCCGATCATAAAACTGTAAGTTCTTTTGTGAAGTTCCCGATCCCTGAGAATTGTGAGTTTATTTTCCTCAAATCCTTCACGGATAGCTTCCAATTCTTTTTGGAAGTGGCATTGGTTTTCGTGGTCAACAAGCATTAGACAATGCATGTCAACTACACAACCGTCAATATTTTTAGGACTTTCGCGGAGTTCTTTGAGAAAGTCTCTCTCAACCAGGCTTTTCATGTAGGTCAAAAGAGCTTTTTCAAACTCATTCATATCACCTACAACTTCTTCACCCGGTTTGATCTCCATATCAACATCCGTAAATTCGCCATTTTCCATGATGGCAATTGCCTTCTCAACAAAAGTACCTGCAAAGGCTTCTTTAAGTTGAGCAATAATTTTTTCGTTCATATAAATTTTATTTTAATTTTACAAAAAACTTATAAAGATTTATAATAATAAGTCAATACTTATTCTTGATATTTGTTTTATAATCATTATATATAAAATATAAACATAAAACATAATTTCTAAAACAATGATTATGAAAAAAATGACTCGTTGGGGTGTAGGCCCCAAATTCGCTTTGTTAACTATGTTATATGCTGCATTTATTTATGTAGTGCAGACATATGTAGTTCCTAGCTGGACTTTCACAGGATTAGAAGCATTGGGAATATTCCTTATGGTCGGTGGTTTCTTATTTTTTATCTATCCTGCAGTTACAATAGATAAATATTTCAACAATGGAAAGCTCCGCACCAAAGGCCTCTATGCTTATGTACGTCATCCAATTTATGCTGCTTGGGTAGTGATCATCATTCCAGGTATAGTACTTTATTGGGGTTCTTTACTAGCAATTACGATTCCATTAGTTGCTTATATTATCCTCAAAAAAATTATCCATGTTGAAGAGGATTACTTGACGATAAAGTTTGGCAAAGAATACTTGGATTATAAAGCCAGGGTAAATGCAGTATTCCCCAAAATTGAATTCTAAAAAAAAATTAAAGTCTGATTTTAATTGTCATGATTTACAAGGTCTCTGTTGGTGTTTATCATCAGAGATTTTTTTTTAAATTATTTTTCTGAAAAAAAAATAAGAGCCGGAAAACCAGACTCTCATTTTGGATTGTAATTATAGTTTATATTATAGAAGTATCACATTTTTTCATAAAGGATTTCTCCCAATGCACAAAGGATTCTTCCATAGCCATATCATTCAGCTTTTGTGAATCAATACTTGTAGCATTTTCAGCTAACCATTCAGTGGCAGTTCTCATTTGTTCAATAACAACTTTTGATGGCTTATAACGATAAAGCAAATCTTCTTTTTTGTAAATATTATATTTATTAAGAAGATTTCTAGATTGCCAAATTGTTTTTATGCCTAGTCGTTTTTCGATGTACTGTACAGCTGGGTTAAGCATTTCCATTTTAAATTTTATCAGAGAAATTTCCCGATCCAAATAATCCTGCAATTCTTTTTCTTTATCTTTCTCAATTTCTGCATCTGATGAATTTTTTAAACCTTGCAATTCTTTAAGTCGCTTAGTAAATTCATTCATTCGTTCTGCACCATTCCATGGATTGAGAAATATTCCTTCTTTACCATTTCTTATACGAATATTCATTTCAAGAGATAAACATAATTTTCTTATTTCCTTGAATCTATTATAAGTTTTTAATAACCAACTAAACGATCCAAGAAAACAAACCACAGTCAATACAACAGCAAAAGTAATCATATCACCCCAGATTACTATTAGGATTACCATTATGGTAATTATGAACATAAATTTTTTCATATAGATTTTGTTTTTGTTTTATTTATCATACATAAAAAAAAGAAAAAGTCAATAGAAAATCAATATTGTCATAATAAATAAACATTATGACAAGGTATTGACATTTATTAGTAAATTGTTATATATTAATATAAATTTATTTGCTTATTTTCTTCAATAATGAAACAAGATATCAATTTTGATAAATTTAATCCAAGATCGATAAATGTCGTATATTCTGCTTATAATATAGCTCGTACTCAAAAACAAAATCCTGTAGATGTTTCACATCTTCTTTTTGCTTTATTGGATGCTTGAGATACTACAATAGAAAATATTATAACATCAACATGAAACACAGTACAATCAATCAAATCAAATATTGAAAACCAAATTTTTAGACTATTACAAATAGAGCATTGATTTCTATCTACAAGCGATATGCATATGTCTCGTGGATTGAATAATATTTTTTTCCAAGCTCAAACTAATATGGAGGAACTAAATGATGCTTATATTAGACCAGAACATTTACTATTAGCTATTACTCAAACAGTAGATCCCACTCAAAAAATTCTTAGCAAGATGTGAATATCATCAGATAAAATAAAAAAAATGATGCAGGATTCAAAAAAAGAATCTCAACCAGAAGCTTTTAATATTGGTCAACTTCAAAATGAAGTACAACAAGAAAACAATATGTGATTGTTAAATTACTGAGAAGATATTACTAGATTAGCAACAGAAAATAAACTTGATAAAATATTTTTTAGAGATACAGAAATAAATAATATTGTACAAGTTCTTTTGCGTAGTTACAATAACAATGTTATAGTAGTTGGGGAGCCATGATCTGGTAAGACAGCTATCGTAAATGCATTAGCTCAAAAAATTTCCGATAAGGAAGTACCAGAAAGTTTACAAGACACACATATCATATCTATAGATATTTGAAAACTTTCAATGGATAATAAATATACATGAGATCTAGAAAAAAAGCTAAAATCTATTCTATCTAATACAGAAAATACATCATGAAAGGTAATATTATTTATAGATGATTTTAAAAATTTTATAGAATTATTCAAAAATCAATCTACTTCAGATTTATGAGTTTTATTAAAATCATTTCTATCTAAATGAAATATTAAAATTATATGAACAACAGATATTGCAACATATAACAATTCTATACAATCAAATACTTGATTATCTAGACTTTTTCAAAAAGTTGAAATACAAGATATCAATACAGAAGATACTACTACTATATTGAGATATCAAAAGGATAAATTAGAAAAAATTCATTCACTATGAATTGCAGAAGAAGCTATATTAGCATCTGTTCAATTAGCTGACAGATATATTTTCGATAGAGAATTTCCAGACAAAGCAATAAGTTTGTTAGATGAAGCTACAGCAAGAAAAAAAATGCATATGTTGTCTGTGCCAGATAGTCTTTTAAAAATAAGACAAAAACTTCTTAGATTAGAAACAGAGAAAAATATTTTACTATGACAAAACAATGCTAATAATAAATCTAAGTTAGATGGTATAGACTTAGAAACACAAGCTCTTAATTCACAATATAGTGAATGATTTTTCAATCGAGAAAACAATAAAAAATTATTTATAAATAATCAATCTATATACAAAAATATTATAGATGTACAAAATGAAATAATACAATTATCTATAGATAAAAAAAATGAAAAATTAATTTTAGAAAAAGAAAATATAATTTTAAATCTCAAAAAACAATTACAAGAAAATTGAAATAATTTCAAAGATATATTGTGAGTATTGGTTAGTGGTTTAGTGACAAAAGAAGATGTAGAATGAGTAGTTTCACTTAGGACATGAATACCAGTTTATAAGATAAACAAAACTGAATCTCAAAAACTTTTGGAAATGGAGGGACTTTTATCTTCAAGAGTTGTTGGTCAAGAGAAAGCAGTTAAGGCTCTAAGTAATGCTGTTAGACGTGCTAGATCATGATTGAGCGACCCCAACAAACCTATATGATCATTTATATTTTTGTGATCTACATGAGTATGAAAAACAGAGCTTGCAAAAGCTCTTGCAGATATACTTTTTGATGATGAAAAATTTCTTATTAGAATAGATATGTCAGAATATCAAGAGAAGCATTCTGTTTCAAGGCTTATATGATCTCCTCCATGATATGTTGGTTATGATGAATGATGACAGCTTACAGAAGCTGTTAGAGCAAAACCATATTCAGTAATTCTTTTTGATGAAATGGAAAAAGCTGATCCAGATGTATTTAAATTACTTCTTCAAGCATTAGACGATTGAAGACTAACTGATGGCAAATGAAGAACAATAAGTTTCAAAAATACTATCATTATAATGACTTCAAATATTTGATGAGATGTCATTATACAGACTTTTGATGAAATCAGAGAAGAAAAAGAAAAGGAAGAACAAAAAAAATTAGAAACTAAAACAGATTCAAATTTAGTAGTAGAAAATACAGATAATAAAACTGATTTAAAACCAGAAGATCCAAAGCAGACTCCAGAACAGAGAATAAAAGAACTTGAAGAATATTTAAATGAACTTATCAAACAAAAATCTAGTCCAGAATTTTTAAACAGAATAGATGAAACTATTATGTTCAATCCAATCGATAAAGAAATGATAATTAAAATATTAGATATTCAGCTCAAAAAATTAAAAAAACTTTTATCAAAAGATAAAAATATGTCATTGGAATTGTCAGATAGAGCAAAAGAATTTTTATCTAATAAGTGACGAAATCCTGCTATGGGAGCTCGTCCAATCAAAAGAGCAATACAATATTATTTGATAAATTTATTATCCATAGAAATTATTTCATGAAATTTTCATGAATGAGATACCATAAATGTAGATTGTGAAAATGATAAGTTAGTTTTCAAAAAATAATTTTCATATGGTCATTGCGATGACCCCGTAGTACTACGGGGGAAGAAGCAATCTTAATTTAAGATCGCCACTCCCGCCATTGCGGGATCGCGATGACAGTTTTACTTATTTTACAATTTCTCATCGATCTCACATTTTCAATCCAGCTGCATTTGCTTCTTCCATATCTACATGAAAGTCTAGTGCAGAACTATCAGTGATCCTAACCAATACATTATCAAATATTAGTCATCTTTCAGGATTATTTGTTTGGATTTTAATTTTTTGATTATTTTTTAATCATCGATCATCAGCTTCAGATTGTGTAATATGCAAATGTCTCTTGGCTACTATTACTCACTCTTGTAAATAGATAGATCAATTAGGGCCTACGATATTCAAGCTTTCAGTTCATTTTAAATCTCCTGATAATCTGATCGGAGCATTACATCCTAGGACATAATTATCTCACATAAATATTTCAACTTGAGTCTGTTTTCTGATAGGTCACAAAATTCTAACATTTTTTATTTCTCATTTTGATCATTTGATAATCAATGTTTCTTCACATGCAAATTGTCATGGTTGAGATAAATTTTTCAAAACTTTAAATTGATATCACTTACCAAAAAGCTTATCAGCATCTACTTGGCTGAGATGGATATGTCTATTGGATATTCAAATTGGTATTCTCATATATCTTAATTTAAAATTTAAAATTTCTATATTCTTACATAAACATTTTTCACATATTTGCTCAAAATTTCTTTTGCTTTGATTAATGCTTCTTTTTTTGGAAATTGTACATCATTCAATTCATACTCTCGGTCTAGTGTATCTCGTTTATATTTCCCAAGAGTGTGATATGGTAGTATTTCAAGTCTTTGTAAACTTTTGAAGTTCTGCAAATATTTACCCATCTGATTTAGATATTCAAGCTGATCAGTATATCCAGGCACCAATACATATCTCACTCGAAATTGTTTTCATATAGATTCTAAATATTCAATAAATTGTAAGACTTCTTCATTGCTATTTCATGTAATTTTTTCATGCCATCCATTATTTATATGCTTGATATCTGGTAAAACCAGATCAGTCACTTCGAGTAGTTTTTTTACATCTTCATTTAATATAGATGCATTTGTATCTAGTGCTGTATGTATTCAGAGTTTTTTCAATTTAGTAAAAAAGCTCAATAATCATTTTGCTTGTAATAACGGTTCTCATCCACTCACAGTCACTCATCATTTATCTCAGAAATATCATTCTTCTTTTTCTATCATAGCTATGAGTTGTTCATCGCTCATTTCATTTCATCATATATGATTTCGTGTATCTGGATTTTGGCAGTATAGACAACGGAAATTGCATCATTGTAAAAAAACCAAAAATCTGATTCCTGGTCAGTCTTGTGTCCCAAATGTTTCTGTCGAGTGCACTTTCAGCATTAAATTATTTTAAATTCTAAATTTTTTTCACTTGTCATTGCTATTTACTTTGTCATCTCGACCGAAGTGGAGAGATCGCTTTAAATTATTTTTAGGAGATTTCCTTCATACTTCAGGACAAGTTTTCATTACATTCGGAATGACAGTATTTATTATTTCTTCCGTGCATAACAAACTAGCTCATATTCTTTTTCTCCAAAACTCTCTTTTTTTTCATTAACGATCCTTCCTCACATTTTTTTATAAAAATTTCCTCACACTAAATTATCTCTAAATGTTCGCAAATAAAAACTTCTTTGATTTTTAAAATATTCACTGTTCAATAAGTATTCCCATATTTTTCTTCAGATTCATTCTCTTTGACTATTAGGATCAACATAAAATCAAGGTATTTTGAAATCATAATTTTCATCATATGATGGTCATCAGTCTATAAATCATAGAATCTTTCATCATTTTTCATATACAAACATTGCATACTTGCCTTCATCTTTTTTTTCCAATATATGTTTTCGCCGTCACATCGGTTCCTTTCAAAAATCTTTTAAATAATCTCAACCAAGAAATCATTTAAAATTTTCCTTTCGACATCTAGCATGCAAATCACATATATCTTGCATATCTTTTTCTTCAACTTCTCTAATAACAAATTCATTTTTAGTTTCCCTATGCTCATCATTATTTATTTTATTGATCATACAATTATTTTAAATTATAAATTATTTAAACTAGTCATGTTGAGTGACTTGTCCCGCAATGGCGGGGAACGAAACATCCAGGTTTTTTTTAATAATTTATTATCCTGGATTCTTCGCTATGCTCAGAATGACAGGTTAATATTTACATTCTATCGTGAAAAGTTCTAGCAATTACTTCTTCTTGTTGTTCTCTAGATAGCCTTACAAAATTTACTGCATAACCAGAAACCCTAATTGTTAACTGTGGATATAATTCTGGATGTTCTATTGCATCCAACAATGTTTCTCTATTCAAAACATTTACATTCATGTGATGTCATCATTTTGCAAAATATCCATCAAGCATAGTTGATAGATTTTCAATCTGTTCATCTTTGTTTATTCATAGTGTAATTGGCACTATTGAAAATGTATTTGAGATTCAGTCTCTTGCATCTTCATAAGATATTTTCGCCACAGAATTTAATGATGCGATAGCTCAATTTGTATCTCTTCCATGCATTGGATTTGCACCTGGAGCAAATGGTTCTCAAGCTTTTCTGCCGTCGGGAGTAGCTCATGTTTTGTGTCCATAAACTACATTTGAAGTGATAGTAAGTATTGAAAGAGTAGGCTCGGCATTGCGATAAATTTTATGTTTTCTAAGTTCTCAAATAAAAAATTTCACAACATCTATTGCAATCTGATCAACTCTATCATCATCATTTCCATATTTTGGATAGTCTCATTCAGTTACGAAACTCTCGCTGATTCATTGAGTATTTCTAATTACTTTTACTTTTGCATATTTGATTGCTGATATAGAATCTACTACCACACTCAGTCATGCTGCACCAAATGCCATCAATCTTTTTACATTGGAATCCATTAGTGCCATCTCTGCTTTTTCATAATAATATTTGTCATGCATGTAGTGAATTACATTCATGGTATTTATATATTCTTGAGCAAGTTCTTCCAAAACTTTTTTGAAATTTTTACGTACTTTTTCTACATCCAAAAATTCTCAATCCAGTTTCTCTATACAATCCAATACTTGGATACCAGTCATTTCATCTTTTCATTCATTGATTGCTAGCAAGAGAGCCTTCGCAAGATTACATCTTGCTCAAAAAAATTGCATCCACTTTCATGTTTCCAATTGAGATACACAACATGCAATTGCATAGTCATCTCATCCAGTTTTTCTCATTATATCATCGTTTTCATATTGCAATGATGAAGTATCTATAGAAACTTTTGTACAGAATTTCTTAAAATTTATCGGCAAATCTTTCGATCGTAAAATCGTTAGATTTGGCTCTGGAGCAGGTCATAAATTATATAGTGTTTGCAAAAATCTAAATGAAGTTTTAGTTACCTTATGTTTTCAGCTTGCCACGGACGAAGCTCCGTGGTCATCCAGCATTCATCATATCGACTCAGTTGTCCATGTAGGATCTCAAGCAAAAAGTTGGTTATAATCTGACATACGTAATTGTCTTATCAGTCTGAGTTTAATTACAAATTGGTCTACCAATTCCTGTGCTTGTTCTTCGTTCAATTTTCAATCTTTTAAATCTTTTTCAATAAATATATCTAGGAAACTACTTACATTACCCAGACTCATAGCTGCACCATCTTGCTCTTTGACAGCAGCAAGAAATCAAAAATATGTTCGTTGTACAGCTTCAGTTGCATTTTTAGCAGGTTTAGAAATATCAAATCCATACATAGCTGCCATTGTTTTTATTTCATTTAATGCTTTTATTTGCTCACTGATTTCTTCTCTAAGTCTGATTACATCTTCTGTCATTTCTCATTCTTTCATACTAGTCATTCCGGTGTTCGTCCTTTGCGAAGTCAAAGGGTTATTGTTTGCAACCGGAATCTTACTTCCATTATCACACCAATCTTTTGGTCCACCAACATTTTTCTTATCATCTTCTTTACTTTCAATTAGATTGTCTGTACCATAAAGAGCAATCCTTCTATAATCTCATATGATTCTTCATCTGGAATAATTATCAGGAAGTCAGGTCAAAATTCATGTTTTCCTATAGTTCAACATATTGGGTGTATATGCATCAAATATTCAATCGTTGTGAGATTTTCTATATTTAGTAAAAATTTCTTTTACTTTTTCGTCTAGTTTTTTTCCATTTTCTTCGCAAGCTTTTTCTACTACTCTATATCATCCAAATGGTTTGATAGCTCTTTTGAGCGGAGCATCGGTTTGTAGTCCAAATATTATTTCCAAATCCTTATCTATATATCAAGCTTGATGACTGGTGATTGTAGATATGGTTTTTTCGTCTATATCTAGTACTCATCCATTTTCATGTTCTTTCTTCAACAACTCTTTACATATATCTCGCAATTTATTTGTTCTTTCACTAGGTCATTGCAAAAATTTTTCATCTCCATCGTATGGAGTAATATTATCATAAATAAACTTTCTTACATTGATTTGCATGGCAACAAATTAGGACATTAAAATAGTTACTAGTCATTCCGGCGAAGTCTTTTTGCAGCCGAGATCTACAAGTAACTAATTTTAACCATAAATTCAAAAAAAGCAAAAATTCAACCAATAAAAAAAAGCGACTTTCGTCGCTATATTTTTTAAGATTGCTTCGTCCCTCGCAATGACAAGTTAAACTTATTTTACAATTTTCTTTACTTCTTTTGCTATCATAAGTTCTTCATTAGTCGGTATTACTCGTACCTTTACTTTACTAGCCTTACTACTAATTTCTCATTCTTTCCAGCTTGAGATATTTTTTTTACTATCGATTTTTACTCATAGCCAATCCAATTTTTCACAAATCATACCTCTTATTAGTTCTGATCTTTCTAGTACTCATGCAGTCATTACAATTACATCCAGTCATCATAGTAGGGCAGTATAAGCTCAGATATATTTGATAATTCTATTTACATACATCTTGAGTATCATAGCTGCTTTTTTGTCTCACTTCAAATATGCTGCTCTGACATCTCTCATATCACTAGATTTTCATCGTAATCATTTGATACCACTTTCTTTGTTCAAAATATCTTCAACCTGTTCAGCTGTTAGTTTTTCTTTTTTCATTAGAAATGGTATGATTGCTGGATCTATGTCTCAGCTCCTTGTTCACATTATCAAACCTTCAAGTGGAGTCATTCCCATAGAATTTTGTATTACTTTGTGATTTTTGATTGCACTCATACTTGCTCCATTTCCTATATGACAAGTGATCACTCTCAAATCTTTCTTTCATTTCAATTTTGCAATATCTAGTAATTTGTCATAAACAAATTCATGAGATATGCCGTGAAAACCGTATTTTCTAATTTTATATTTTTGATAATATTTGTAAGGGATTGCATAAATATAATTTTCTTCTTCCATAGTCTGACTAAATGCCGTATCAAAAACTGCGATTTGTTTTGCTTTTGGAAAAAGTTTTTTACATATCAGTATGCATTCTAGATTTACTTTATTGTGTATAGGTGCAAGTTCTTCACAGTCTCTAATAGCCTTGATCACCTTATCATTTATCACTATAGAATCCTGAAATTTTTCTCATCAGTGTACAACCCTATGTCCGACTGCTTTTATTTCGTTCAATTTTATTCCACATGATTTGATAGTTTCTAGTATTTCTTCCAATGCATTTTTGTAATCATAGAAATTATCTTTAGTTTCTCATTCTTTACCATCAAATTTCCAATCCAAAAAACTGTCCTTGGATCAGATTTTTTCTACGATTCAAGAAATTATTTCTTTCAAACTTTTTTCTTCAAATAGCCTAAACTTGATAGACGAACTACCAGAATTTATTACTAAGAACATCTTTGTTTTTTTATGTCATTCCGGCGTTAAGTTTTGCAGCCGGGATCTAAAATAGTTATTTTACTGTCATTCTGAACGCAGTGAAGAATCCAGGTTTTTTATATTCCTTTCTCCTGGATCCCTGCCTACCGGACAGGCAGGCTTCGTTTCACTCAGGATGACTAGTTTTTTTAACTTCCTGTCCAATAACTTACAGTAGTGCTTGTGCTACCTGTATTTCCAGCAGTATCTACAAAGTTAAATGTAAAATTTCCATTTCAAGTAAATGTATAAGTATTTAATCATCCGTTGTTTGTTATAGTCAGACCTTCAGAATATCATGTTAGAGTTGCTATTATATTTCATGTTGTAGGTCATGATGCAGGATTTAAACTTACAGTTGCTGTAGGTATAGTCTTGTCTATGTTGCTTACTGTAGCAGTTACACTACCTGTATTTCCAGCTAAGTCACTAAATGTAAATGTGTAAGTTCCATTTCAAGTAAATGTATGAGAAGTAGCATTTATTCATGTGATAGCTTCATTTCGTCCAGTTAGAGTCACAACCACATCAGCATTTGTTGCTCATGTTGTAGAATATTTTACACTTGCAGTTGGTTTAGATCCATCCACTATATTATTTACTGTAGCAGTTACACTTCCAGCATTTCCAGCTAAGTCTTGAAAATAAAATATAAAACTTCCATTTCCATTAAATACATGAGAAGTAGCATTTATTCATGTGATAGCTTCGCTTCGTCCAGTAAGAGTTGCTGTTACAATTCCTGTAGTAGATCAAGTTGTAGAATAGCTAACCTTTGCAGTAGGATTTGTAAGATCTACTACTATTCATCCAGAACTTAGATTGTTTATTACATCGTCGGCTCTTTTCATCATAAGCATTACCAATCATCTCACTTCAAGATTATTTGGTTTAGAGATATCTTTCATTATTCAGCTTGCATTTAATGCTTGTAGATGTTTTAGATAGTATGGCTCTCATCAATTATTTGCCGCTCCATACATAGCTCTAGACAATACTGTACCAAACTGTGCTCTAGTCACATCTCATTTTGGATTAAATATATTACTAGGTGTTCAATCAGCATTTACTCACATAAGTCATAGTTGGCAAGATTCTACGATAAATCATTTTATCTCATCTGTCTGTCAGCTTAGATCATCAAAATTACAAACCTTTCATGTATTTGGTACAAGATTCAAAATTGTAGTTGCATAGTTTGACATCATTTTTGCCATATGTGCCCTGATAAGTTTTCCGTTCATATTAGCTTGATCAATTGTTGGTTGAGTAGTAATATTTACATTATAAGCATAGTTATAAGCTCCTATAAGTTCTTGATCATAAGCAAACAAGAAACTTGTAAAAGAAACAAACAAAATTCAGACTCCTAATAAATATTTTTTCATTTGAAAAAATTATGAATATAAAAACTGTGTTCATACTAATAATTATATAATAATTATCAAGTAAATTATAATTTAATAAAAAAAATAGGCCAGTAAAAACCGACCTACTTTTGTTTTGTGCTACTTTGGCTTGTCCTGAAGAATGAAGTGAAAAGGAGCTGGATTCGACGAAGGCGAAGACTGAGGATCTAACATTTTATAAATCCCTCTTCACTCCTGCCCCGCAATGGCGGTGGTCGTGAACCTCTCCCTTTTACAAAGGGAGACATAGTTGAATTTAGAATGCAAACAATGTTGAAATACTTTCATTGTTGACATCCCTACGGATAACTTCTCCAAGTAGGGGATGTGAAGATATTACTTCAATATTTTGCAATGTAAGAAATTTTTCTTTCAGGGGAAGTGAGTCTGATACTATACATTTTACATTTGGCATATTTACAATCCTTTCATATGCTTTGCCTGATAGCATAGGATGTGTAACTATGACCGTTATAGTTTTGGCTTTCGCCTTCACCAAAAGATTTACACATCCTTCCAAACTACCGGCAGTATCCAAAATATCATCAAACACCACTACATTTTTGCCTTTTACTTTTCCAAATAGACTCGTTACTTCGACCTGATCTACACCATCTTTTCTTCTTTTCCAGCATACAGCGATACCGAGTTTGAAATAAAGAGCATATTTTTCAGCCCGCTTTCCTCCATTTATATCAGGAGAGGCGAAAATTAAATTTTCCAGTCCCAGATTTTTAATCACAGGAACAAAGAATGCTGATGCATATATATGATCAAATCTTGGAAAAAAAGCTTGGATCGCATCTGCATGCAAGTCCATGGCAATGATTTTATTTACACCTGCTGCTTCAAGAAGTTTCACATTCAACATTGCTGTGATAGGAACCCTTCCTTTGTCTTTCCGTTCTTGTCTTTGTCCACCAAAATAAGGTATGACAGCAATGACTTTTTCAGCAGATGCTCTAACGGCAGCATCAGTTAAAAGAAGAAGATCATACAAGTTGGATGCGGGTGCATTTGTAGAATTTACAATATAGAGTGTTGCTCCACGGATATTATCCTGATATTGTGGTTTTGTCTCACCATCAGAGAAATTAGTCCATTCTATTTTTGCAAGTGGATAACCAGATGCATCAGCAATTCTAGCTGCAAGATCTGCACTATTCCTTCCGGGTACGATAAGGACTCTTTTTTCTACAAAAATTTTCGGTTGTTCAGTCTGTTCCATATGGTTTTGTTTTTTTTGGGGTTTGTTACATTTTTATTAATTACCCTTCTATATGTATTTAACTATTAAAGTCAATCTAATTGGTTCTTTAAACTCAACATTGGCTTTTTGGTAAATTTATAAATTTTTATCAATGTTTAATCTTGAATCTTCCATCTATTTCCATATCCATAACAATACATTTATAAATAAATAAAAAAATAAATATGAAAATTAGATCTCTACTTGCAATTGTACTATTATCTGTTTTGATATTAGCTTGATGTTCAAGTAAATATGCTAATAACAAAAATTCCAAAGTTTCAAATATTTTGTCATGATCGTTTAAAACCAAGCCTAGTGATACGATATCTAGTGGGTCTAAAAATTTAAGCTGATCCAAAACTTTAAACGGATCTATAAAAAATATAACAGATAGCCAGCCCCAAAAAACAAATGTCATTATTAGTGAAAAAGTCACACCCATTATAATCATCAAAAAATTAATAGAAATCTGAGCATGAATGATCAACGAATGCCAATATAAATCAGAATTATATTTTTCAGTAGATTTTAACAATCTTAAACTACCAACCAAAATAGTGGATAAACGATGAAATATATTTGCTACATGTGATTATAATATTGAATCCAAATACCATATCACATCTATATGTGAAAATCTACAAAAATGTAAACTAATATATGTAGCCAAAAAAAATGTCCGATGATACACACCGGTAGATAAATACTCAATAGTATCAAATACTAGAAGTTAAAACCTTTAAATTATAAATCGATATAGATGTCATTTATGGAAAATTTCAAAAAATATTATTCAGGTAAAAATATGATAGTAAGATATGTTTTGATAGTATTTATATTGATCATTATCATTGTCCAATTTATTAGACCAAGTGCAAATAGTACTACAAAACTTATTTGAAACAACACAACTTCCAACACAAATTTTTCAAATATAAATTTTGCATGAGAGTCAGTGCCTATGGATTGAAAATATATTTTCAATGTAGAGAGATTTGATAGAGAATTTCTATCTACAAAATTAAATGATGCTCAGTTTATACTTACATACAAAAGGATCTGATTATACTGAGATTATATTTCCAAAAAATTAAAAAAATCTGATATACCACAAGATTTCATTTACCTTCCTATGATAGAATCTTATCTAAAAGAAACTGCTGTAAGTAGTGCTTGAGCTGCTGGTTTGCGACAACTAATGCCTGGTACAGCTATCAAATATGGATTGATAGTAGATGAATTTGTAGACCAGAGATATGATCCATTTTTGTCTACTGATGCTACTGTTTTGTATCTACAAGATTTATATTCAATATTTAATAACTGGACTTTGGTACTAGCAGCATACAATAGGTGAGAATATGGTTTACAATCAGATATGCAAAATCAGTTCCAGTCAGGATATTATGATTTATATCTAAACAATGAAACATATAGATTTGTATTTAGAGCACTTGCTATGAAATATTTAATGGAAAACAGATCATCATATTTTGATTCGTCACTTCTAGGAAATCAATATTCATTACCATCTACCAAAACTATTTCAGTTTGAGCTATAGAAGATCTCAAGATACGATGTAAAGATCGCGAATATTCATATCTAGAAATCAAACTACTAAACCCACGAATAAGAAAAAATATTCTCCCAGAGTGAAATCGAAAAATCAAAATTTTTAGATCTTAGCACTTAGAACTTAGATCTTAGCTAAGTGCTAAATGCTAACAGCTAAGTGCCATTTTTTATCAATATTTATCCATGCTTCTAATTACCTGTCCCTTTGGTCTCTCTTCCATACTTTGAAAAGAGCTCAAACTTTTGTGATATAATTCACAAGATACTTTTCCAACCTGAACTTTTGTGGATTGAAATACATTCGACCACCAAAAAAATTTGCATGGCAAATCTTTTTTGGATAAGAGAAGTATACCGACGATTTGAGAAAAAGTAAGCACGAACGAAGTAAAGTGATTACAAATTTCGAAAACAGATCGGTGAAAGGCTTCAATCTACGACATAAATCTTCGTAGTAGGATAGCAAACAAAGTATATTTGCTAATATGACAATCAAATACTCAGACATTTGATCAACTTTTTGATTTTGTTTATTCATTGGATCTTTCTATATATATTCAAGCATGACAAAAAATTTCTATATCTGCACATAGTCATAATTCTATGTTAACAAGTATACCATCTATCCAATCCATTACTCAAAAAGCAATTATAAAAAAGTTACTGTCATTCTGAGCAAATGCGAAGAATCCAGATAATCATAAAATTTCTTCATCCACGGATCCTTCATTAGACCTACCTGCTGGTAGTCAGGTTTCAGGATGAAAAGACAACTCAGAACTTTTACAGATAGATGCAAACAAAGCAGACTTTGAAATATTTATATTTTTGCAAGATAATTTATGTAAAGTATTTCTAAATACTTCATGAATATCTCTTCACAATAGATGATATCGTCAACAAGCACTTGAAGCACCTATCAAGGAAAATGTAGCTGCTTGATTGATATTACTAAGCTGACGAAAATTTTTACAAGCCTTTTATGATCCATTTTGTTGATCTTGAACTATCTGTATAGAGGCAGCTATGATAGCCAAAAATATGCCAGTAGGTATAAATAGATCTTTTGCATTTCAAGATTTCCCAGACTATGACTCTAGCTTGTTTCAGACTATAAAAGAAAAAGCATTATCCAAAGTATTTACAGACAAAAAATATAAAATATTTGGATCAGATATAGATCCATTGACAAGCAAAATAGCTACTCAAAATGCAATCAATGCATGAGTAGATGATACAATTATATTTGAAAAAAAAGATTTTCTTTCCATCTCAGATATGTCATGATATATGGTTTCCAACCCTCCTTATGGCAAGAGATTACAAGATTTTGATCTGACTTCAATCTATTCTCATATAGATAAATTATTTTCCAATCCAGATTTATCATGATGAATTATCACTTCTTATGAGTGATTTAAAGATATCATAGATAAAACCAAATATTCATCCAAAACTATTTTCAATTGAGCAGACAAATGTTCTTTTTGGAAAAAAGCTTAAATAAATTTTCTTTAGATTACTATTGACATTTAATATAAAATATATATAAGATATTTAATAAAACAAAATAATTAAAACAAAATAATTAAAACAAAATAATTAAATCAAATTCATATGAAAACTTTATTTGTAGTTATCAGCCTGATTTTCGTAGCTTTATTCTCAAGCTGCAAAAAAGAAAATGTTCCTGTTGCTCACAATCGCTTCGTTGTTGTAGGCAACTACACATTCGAAATGATCAGTGGCCCGGATGAATATCAAAAAATTAAAATTAAAATCAGAAACACCAATGGCGAAGGATTTGATTATCTGGAGCACTTCAATGATTCTGAGGCATTTAGTAATTATCACTATGCACAGGCGATATGTGGTGTTACTATTCCACTGCACGAGATCTCACTTCCATCAGAAAGGACAATTGAAATTCTTAACTCAAGCGGTTTAATAATATATCCGCAGTCCAAAAAAATTACAGATAATGTGAAATTAGATAATATCAAAGATTTGTCTGATATCACGGAAGATCAACTTAAGGAGGGAATGGTCTTTGAATATGCCAGTAACTTCTTTGGCATTTACTAACACAAACAATTCAAACAACACAAGAATAAGAGTCTGGCTTTCCAGCTCTTATTTTTTTAATTCGAAAAAACTTTAAATAAAATTACTTTAAAATACTATTGACATTTAATATAAAATATATATAAAATACATAACAAAACAAAATAATTAAAACAAAATCTAAATCAAATTCATATGAAAACTTTATTTGTAATTATCGCATTAGTAGTTGTAGCATTATTTTCAAGCTGCAAAAAAGAAACCATTACCAATCGTTTCGTTACATTCGGAGACTATACATTCGAAGTGTTGAGTGATCCCGATGAATACGGAGATATCAAAGTTAAAATCCAAAACACTGAAAAGATTGGTTTTGATTATTATGAAACCTTTGGTGATGTAGATGCAATCAAAAGATGGGCTTATAGTCATATGTATGATGCAGCTGTCCTGCAGCCAGACAGTGTAAGATATCCCAGCTCAAGGATTATCAAAATCCATAAAGCAAGCGGATTGACTATACTTGAAGCTCCATTCACATCATTTCCCAAGCTCATAAAAATCTTTGAATCAGCAGAAGAATTTTTCGCTAAGAAGATGCCAGTTGATATGCCTATGCCTCCTAAAAAGAGTAGCAATATTACTATGCCTTGTCCCAAAGTCGATCACACTTATACTTGGCGATCAGCTTATGATCCCATGGTTGATAAGTTCCTTTCTACTTATTATGCAAACGGCAATTGCTCATCTACAGACAAGACACAAAGTGATTTATTTTTGAGAGAATTAGAATTAGAGCACGATTTGCTTCCTGGTAGTCTCGGTATAACTACTTACTTTGCAAACGGTGGCAACTAATCTCAAACATTCAAACAACACAAGAATAAGAGTCTGGCTTTCCAGCTCTTATTTTTTTAATTCAAAAAATATAATATTGACATAAAATATAAAATCATTATACAATAGATTGTAAAAATAAAACAACAACATTATGAAAAAATTAATTTTTTACAGTATGTTATACTGTATCTGTGTTACAATCATGTTCTCTTTTATTTTAAAAGCCTACATGTTTTGTATAGTATTATCGATTATTGCAGCGATAATTTTTCTACCATGGATAATCAAAAGTTTGATTGCATACTGGAAAATAAGAAGTGCAATTATACAGATAATTGATGATTTAAAAAGATCTTATAGTAAGTTGAGTAAAGAAAATCTAGTAGTAATAGAACATGTAGAAAATGTTTTGAAAAATTACTACAATCAGAGTTGTATTTATTCTAACAAAGATCTTTTGTTTTATTATGAAGTATCAGATAAGATATATTCATTTATAGAATTAGTAGAAATTCAATTACTTGTAATCAAAAAATAGTAAAATCTCCACCTGGTTTCGCAATAATAAGAGTCTGGCTTTCCAGCTCTTATTTTTTAAAATTCTTTTTTGTCTCCCTTTGGAAAAGGGAGTACCCGCAAGGGGAGGGATTTATAAATTGTTAATTAAATCCTCAGTCCTTCGGACAGCTCCTTTTCCAAAGGAGCACAATTTTTGGAAAAAAGCTTAAATAATTTTCTTTAAATTACTATTGACATTAAATATAAAATATATATAAGATACATAACAAGATAAAAATAGTAAACAAAACCTTAAAATCAATTCATATGACAATCTTAATTTGTATCTTCGTAGCATTGGTAGCATCAATACCAACATTGTTCTTCATCAAGACCTGGAACAAAGTTGCAGGAATTATTATCTATCTTTCGGTTGTAAGCGTCTATTCCTTTGTTGTTTATACGACATACGGAACTGATAGTGGCGGTATATATAGCCGTGTGAAAAACTGGGAATGGAAAAATGATCTATCTCAAATCAAACCATTAGAAAATCCTGCTCATATGGTATCTACATGGGATATCCAGAAGTCTTTGGAAACCGATAAAAAAGATGTGACTGGAGTTTACAATTATAGTGCTATAAATTTTGTTATGGGAGATGGGGATGATTCTTTGTTTCTAATGCACTTTATGAGCCAGCGGACATTGAGTGATGATCTCTATGACACAATGAAATTATTCCTATATGCCATCTGGTTTTTTATCGGGCTGACATTCCTACAAAAAAAAAGTATTTAATCAACAAGTTGTCGAAGATGATAAATCTGTCATTTAAGACAATCAACACAAGAATAAGAGTCTGGCTTTCCAGCTCTTATTTTTTTTAATTAAAAAGTACATCATTATATTATTAATAAAATTATATATAAATATACAAAGCATAACTATAAATGTATTCGCTCGCCCCGTATGCAACGAAGTGAAACTACTTGGTAATTCAAAAAATATCTTTCATATCCTTCTTGCAAAATGTCTACCATTCACTATAATTAACCCTTATGGAATACATTATATCTTATAAAAAAATAAGACACGGATATGTGAGACTTTCACCAGATGGTAAACTCAATATTACCATACCGATTTTTCTCAAAAATGATGAATCTTTCAAAAAAAGTCTGATCGATAAATGAACTAAACTTCTATCCAGACACCGCAAAAGAACACATATCCAAGCACAGACAGATGAACATATACTTTTGTTTTGAGAAGAAGCATCTCTATCTGAAATTGGTTTTAAAAACCCCAAACAACAAGATAAATATCTCAAAGAAACTTTGCATGAATATATAAAACCAATAGTCGATAAATATTCAACTTTGATTTGAAAAAATTATAAAGAGATCAAAATCAGAAAACTAAAATCCAAGCGATGATCTTGTTCACATGATAATATGTTGATGTTCAATTTAGATCTGATACATCTCTCTACAAGATATATAAGATATGTAGTCATTCACGAAGTATGTCATATAAAACAAAAAAATCATTGACCAAAATTCCGAGAATTAGTAGCACAATATTGTCCAGACTATAAGCTACTTCGCAAAGAACTCAAAAACTTTATTGTAAAATAATCCTTGTCATCTCGAGCGAACTACGGAGTACTCCGTGGATAGTCGAGAGATCCCTTTAAGAGATTACCTTCATTCTTCAGGACAAGTCTCCACTCACTTTGTTCGGTCGAAATGACAGTATAATAGAATTAATGTTTATCAATTTTAATATAATTCATGTTCAAATACCAAGACCACTATTTCAAAAAAGCACAAGAACAATGATACAAGGCGAGGAGTGCTTTTAAGCTTGAAGAGATTCAAGATAAATTTCATATTTTTGACAAAAGCACTCGCAATGTTTTGGATATTTGATGTGCTCCATGAAGTTGGATACAGTATGCAGTAGCTCAATCAGACAAAAATAGAATCCAAAATTATAAAATAATCTGATTTGATATACTAGATATCAAGGTGAAAATCCCAAATGTATTTACATACAAGCAAGATGTCACTGACCAAGAAAAAGTAAATGAAATTATAAAAGAAAACTGAATTGAAAAATTTGATTTGATCCAATCAGACATGGCGCCATTTACTATATGAGTCAAAGATGTAGATGCTATTAGATCATTTGGTTTGATAGAGCAGACCTTACGAATCTACGATCAATATCTCAAACCAGATGGTAAATTTGTAATCAAACTTTTTATGTGACCATGATTTGATCAATTTGTATTAGATATGAAAAAAAAATATGGCTGAACAAAAATAAAATTATTTAAACCCAATAGCTCTCGCAAAGAAAGCAAAGAAATATTTATAATCAAAATCTAAAACTTGTCATCTCGAGCGATCTACTTGTCATCTCGAGCTTGTCGAGAGATCTCTTTAAGAGATTATCCTCATTCTTCAGGACAAGTCTCCACTCACTTTGTTAGATCTAAATTACAGTAAATATTTAATTTTTTATAATTACAACTACAATGGAATCACAACAAAATTCAATTTGAAATTTCTTTAGATGAGGGATTTATAATAGCCCAGAAGAATTGTTTGATATTCTTAATATGCCAAGCAATAATTTAAACACAAGCAAAGAAGCACCAAAACCCATGACAGCAAAACAAGAAGAGAAGTTCAATAAATCACAGTTTCCTGGAATTATTTTCCCTCCCAAAAAATAATTTTTTGCTAATTTTAAAAAAATTATTATAATATTTTATAATTTATTTATAATCTTAATTTTATTATGTCGCCTGAACCCCAACCGTCTACATTAAATTATTCTCATAAATCACATTGATTTTTGTCAGTATTATTTGCTCTTATAGGTAATTGAATAATCACAATCATAAAGTTTATATGATTTCTAATGTCTTGATCATGAGCTTTATTTTCAGAGTCTATACATTCATTCGCAGATACCATAAATCAGTCGCTTCTCATGGTATGAATCAAACGTTCTTCTAAGTTAGCCACTTCAGATTTTTCTTATGGATTTGGTAAAGAAAGATTTTTACGAGCATTAATTTCAGCATGCTGAATATTTTTTATCTGAGCATGAATCACATTATATCATGGGGTGCAATCATTGTTCCATGGCAAAGAAATTATTCTAAGTTTTATGATATTTGGTATTTTGATAATATCTTTTATAGTAGAATCATTCACATTTTTCATGGCATTTAGAGAACTCAAACATAGAAATCATCATATGAACATTCGCAATTTACTTATACATTGAGATCCAGTAACATTAGCTGTAGTCTATGAAGATGGTATAGCATTGATCTGAGTCTTGATAGCTACTGCGAGTTTGGCGATGTATTATTTTACAGGCAATCCAATTTGGGATTCTATATGATCTATCTTGATATGAATACTTTTGTGAGTGATGGCAATATTTCTTATAAACAAAAATAGACAATTTCTAATCTGAAAATCTATCCCAGAACATATCAAAAAAGGTGTAATTCTTTTACTTGAACAAGAAGATGTAGTAGAGAAAGTAATTGATTTTAAATCTGGTATTTTAGATATAGATACCTATCATATCAAATGTGAAATAGAGTGTAATGAAATCTGACTTCTCAAAGAGATCAGCAAAAATAATTTTCTCAAAAAAGAATACGAAAGAGTAAAAGATGACTATCAAGACTTCTTGGAATTTTGTATAGATTTTACTAGTAGAATACCGAGAATTCTAGGAACCAAGATAGACCACATAGAGAAAAAAATAAAAGAAAAATTTCCACAGATTAGACATATAGATATAGAGATAAATTAGAAATTAGAACTTAGTACTTAGCACTTAGTTAAGATTAAAAGTTAAGACTAAAGGCTAAGAGCCAAAGGCTAAGTACTAACAGCTAAGAACTAATAGCTAAATGGCAATATCTTTTTTGAAACTAGCATAAATGTATATTATAAAAAATCAAATTTCTCTTGTATTTTTCAAGTAATTGTTTATCTATTCGCACGAAAAAATTTTTCCACACATTTTTTTTATTCACTAAAAAAACCTATGAGATGAAAAAAAATCAAATCAGATGAGGGTTAGCTCCCTTGTCGCCATGAGGAATGATTTTGGGCAATCGTATCCCAAAAGATTATTTTATTACAAAAGGATCATGAGAGAGTGATATCACTATCCATGCTGGTTCTTATCATCTTGCTCTACAAGCAGCAGGAATCGAAAGAGCAAACATTATGACTTACTCTTCTATCTTACCTTGAATTGCAAAAGAAATTCCACAACCATCCAATTATAATCACGGTGAAGTAATGGAATCTATTATGGCAGTTGCTCATTGAGAAAAATGACAAAAAATTTCAGCTTGAATCACATTCTGACGACTATATGAAAAAAAGACATGAAAAAAATTTTGATGACTTGTATGCGAACACAATTGAAATTATAGTTTGGCTCAGATAAAAAATTTACTCCGTGCTAGTCTCAACGAATTGTACATCAATTGATTCAACAAAAAATATGATTTAAAATGAATCAAAGTAATAACGGAAAACTTCGTTGTAAATAAAAAACACGGTACAGCATTGGTTGCAATATGCTTTACAAATTACATATTCCCAGTCATCAAGTAATCAAATACTTGTGGGGCATGCACAACTAATCCTGATGGTATTCAGGATTTTTTTATTAAAAAAACTTTCTGTTTGCATTTTTTCAAACTTTTACTAAAACCACTTCAATACTTATATATTTTTATGTTTCAAAAATTTCCATATGAAAATCTGAATAGTATGACTTCCAAATGTAGGTAAATCCACACTTTTCAATGCACTTACCAAATCATATTCTGCACCAGCGGAAAATTTTCCATTTTGTACTATCGATCCAAATATCTGAATCGTAGAAGTCAAAGACCCTAGAGTAGACAAACTTGCCGAAATGTCAGCTTCCAAAAAAGTTGTCCATGCTCATATAGAATTTGTAGATATAGCATGACTTGTAAAGTGAGCTAGTAAAGGGGAGTGACTATGAAATAAATTTCTTTCACATATCCGTGAAGTAGATGCTATAGTACAAGTAATTAGATATTTTCAGGATGCAGATGTCGTACATGTAGAGTGAACCATAGACCCACTCAGAGATGTAGAGATTATAAATACTGAATTAATTTTTGCTGATCTGGAACAAGTAGAGAGACATCTTCCAGGTATTACCAAAAGATGACAGATCGCTGCCAACAAAGACGATCATAAACTCGCAGAGACACTTATTAGAATCCAGAAAGTTTTACAACAATGACAGATTGCTTATAGTATTAGATGAGACCTTAGCGACGAAGAGATGAAACTTATCAAACCATACAACTTCCTCACTATGAAACCATTTATATATGCTATCAATGTTTCTCAAGAAGATCTATCTTCTGCTCATCATATCACAGATGATTTTATACTCAAGCTTCAATCACCAGTATCAGTCGTAAGTGCAAAACTTGAGTCTGAGATGATGGATATGAGCAATGAAGAAAAACAAGATTTCATCACAGAACTACTTGCAATCGACAAAATTACTCATATACCCACATTAGACGATCTGATTGCTTTGGCTTTCAACAAAGTGTGACTAATGTATTATTTCACCACTTGAGAAAAAGAAACCAAAGCCTGGACTATACCATTGGCTTCTACGGCTCCACAAGCGGCTTGAGCAATACATTCAGATTTTGAAAGATGATTTATCAAAGCAGATGTGGTTAAATACTCAGATTTACTATCTGTTTGATCACGATCCAAGGCTAGAGATTGATGATTACTCAAAATGCAATGAAAAGATTATATAGTCCAAGACTGAGATGTAATGATATTCAAATTCAATGTTTAGTATAAACTCTTTTTAAGCTTTTACATTTTAGCATTTATGCATTTGTACAAAAAACTCTTGACATTGACACCCGAATTCTTATATATCAGACAATTTAGTTAATCCCTTTACCTAGTAAATAAAAAGCAAATGAACTTTAACGTAAAAATGGATGACAAAAAGATCAAAGTTGATATCGAAGGTACAAACCTAAAGGACGTTTTGGTTTATTGTAAACCAAAAGAAAGATTGGTCCTTATGAAAAAATTCTGACTTACATGAGACAAGGAAATACCTCTACAAAGAATCTGAAAAGAGTACAATCTTACAAGAGAAAGGATTAGACAGATCGAAACTCAAGCTCTTATGAGATTTAGAAGACTGATCGTAGGTAACGAAACTTACATGTCAGTTTTACAAGAAGCTAAAAAAGTTCTAGATACTCATTGAGGTATATTAGGAGAAGATGTTTTGATAGCAAAATTGGTAAATAAAAACATTTTCAAATTCTCAAAACAAGAACTTAAATTGATTCTAGTTTCAGATTTTGATGTTACATATCTAAAGAGAAATAAATTCTTAAACAAGGCTTTCTATCTAGAACCTTTGTACGAAGATATGCTTACAAAATTGGTACTTACTATTGCAGAATATTTTGAAAAAAGAAAAAAGAGCCAAGATATATATGAATTTATTTGAAATCTAAAAGAAAATTTTGCAAAGGATTACAAAGATGTTCACTATCTAAAAAACGATTTATTTTTCATTCATTTCTTCGATACTATTAGAGAAATCAGTGTGTTTGATGGTAAAATATGATTACCAGTATTCGCAGATGTAAATCCAAAGACAATCAAACTCAAGATACTTTACACTATGAGAAGGATCAATAAACCTATACATTATCAGGAATTGCCAGTAAAAATTATTGAATGGTTTCCAGCCAAGAGTGTAAAGGTAAATACAATCCACAACGAATTGGTAAAAAATAACGACATATTTGTAAACCTATGACTAGGTATCTACTGATTAAAAGAACGATGATATGAATGATGAATGGTAAAAGATATATTGGTAAGGATTTTTGATAGAAACGGCAGACCAATGAATGTAAAAGAACTTTGCAAAGAAATGTTAAAAGAAAAGATGGTAAGCCCAAATACAGTGATGTTGAACTTACAAAAATACAAAGATCTATTCAAGAGAGTAGAGAAGTGAGTTTATGAATTGGTTACCAAAAAATCTAAATAATAATATTTTGTAGTTAGAATATAAGATTAAATCTTCGGCAACGGAGATTTTTTCTTTAATTAATATTCTAATTATTTTTGTACTAAAATCTTTTATCTTGATTATAAAAGTCTAATTTTTAATATAAGCCTATGCTCAATTGATAGACTTGCCTGCTGGCAGGCAGGACTGGTATATTTATCCTGCAATACCGCTAAAGACGTTACAGGTTGCAGGGCATGTACGATTGAGGTTCTCTTAGGGAGCTAACCATACTGGTGGTAAGATCTCTTAATTAATAAACAAACAAATTTATGCTCAGGTGATGGACCTGCCTGCCGGTAGGCAGGACTGGTATATTTATCCTGCAATACCGCTAAAGACGGTATAGGTTGCAGGGCATGTACGATTGAGGTTCGTATGCCTTACGGCTTGGGGTCCCGCCACGGAGGACTCCGTGGTTCAGTCCCTTCCTAGATAAACAAATAAAAAAATAAACAATAAAAAATAAATTTATGCTCAGGTGATGGAACTGGTATACATGTACGATTGAGGTTCGTATGCTTTGCGGCTTGGGGGTTCGAGTCCCCTCCTGAGCAAATTATATATTTTAAATTATAAAATTTAAACCATGTCTTTATTAGAACAAATTCTAGCAGACTATAAGCAAGCAATGCTTTCCAAAGAAGAACCAAAAAAAACAGTTCTCAATACGATCATTGCAAGAGTAAAAAACAAGAAAATAGAATTACAAAAAGATCTTGAAGATGCTGATATAGTACAACTTATAAAAAAAGAAATCAAAGAAATAGCAGAGACTATGTGATTTCTCGAAAAAGCAAATAGGTTAGAAGACTTTGAAATAGAAAAACAGAAAAAACTTTTATTGGAATTTTATTTGCCTATGACTATGTCTGCAGAGCAAACAAAAGACCTTATAAACTCGCTAATCACTGAGCTAAATATAACAGACCTTGCTAAACAAAGATGAATCCTTATGAAAGAACTAATGGCAAAATATAAATGACAGATCGACTGATCTCTAGTAAATGAAGTTATAAATAGTATGTTGACTTCATAATATCGTTTTTACGTTTCAACGCTTTTACGATGCTACACTTCAAAACTTCTACAATACTACGTTTTTCATTCAGATTTTTTTTTCTAATATTTATCGTTTGAATATTTTTTGGTGTAACAAATGTATTTGCAATAGAGCAGTGATCAAAAAGTTGTTGAACTCCCACACCAAATTGTCCTTGTCGTACAAATCCATCATGATCATATTCTTCCGATTCCAACTGATGAACTGCAAGAGTAGGTGCATCAACACGATTTATAAACGGATACTTCGTTAGTGTATGACAAAACGACTGAGACAAAATAAAATGTGATCCATTTACTTCTCGTTATTCTGTAAGTTATTCAAACCCTAGAGGTATACAACAAAAAATAAATAAATTAGCAGAATATTGAAATTGATGTTCACCAACTTGTGAAGATTGAAGATTTTGAAATGATACAATTGCCAAGATGCAATCTTGTATGTGTGCAGATGCTAGTTGATCTATGACCAATTGAACATGTGCTGCATGACTTACATGAGACTGAGCATGATGTTGTATTGCAGTAAATTGTTCAGATTGAGAAAAGATGCCATTAAATAGCTCTCAATGATGTGATGATCCAAATTTTGTACCAGACTGAGCATGATGTTGTCTGCCAAATTGTACAGATCCAAAAAAACCTGCTAACACCCCAGATTGTTCTGATTTACAATGATATAAATATGAAAACGGATGTTGTGTCTCTTCAACTTTAACAGAACGAGAAACGAGATGTAACTTAACAGCTTGAACATTAAATGATACAACCGTATCTTGTATAGAACAAGAATGAACTAAACCTTGTTGTATAGATAGTTGATGTTGGAATCAATTAACACCATGACAGACAAAACCAAATTTAGAATTTTGTCCAACATGTTCTACATGACAAGTATGAACCCAATCCTGAGCCTCACGATCTTGTAAAACCTGTGAACCATGAACAGCACCAAATTTAGCTCGTACAAAATGTGTATGTAGCTCATCTGGCTGAAACTGTTGTGGAATTAAATTAAATACTGTAGTGCCATTCATTTGAGATTGTATAGAGATGAGCAATGATGACTCTGCTCCTTCTGCTGGCAATACCACAAGAGTAAATGCTCTAAATGCATTTCCAATACTCATGTGATCTCTTAGTAAAATTCTAGTCACTGCTATACTTATATTTTCATTTGTTATGGTAGTGGTTTGATGAGTGATGATTATCTCATGATGAATAAATGAATCTAATTTCAAAACATGAAAAGATATAATATATAAAGTCATTATGGCACTAGCTTTATTATGAGCATCATGAATTATATTACGTCTTATCAATCCAAACTTCTTCGGCTAAAAAAGATTTCAATCTTCAATATTTTAATTTGTTAATTAGTAAAAATGGTAAATTTCAAAATCGATCCTGATGGATATCTTATAGAATCCAAGTTCTTGTATGCTTTTACACAGCCAAACAAAAAATATATTAATCTAGATTTAAATGTATGAGAAGATATGATTTATTTTAAATCAGATTATAATATAGTAAATTATCCATGAGAATATGATATTGATGGTAAGATTATTAAATGTTTAATTTGAAAAGACAAAAAACTAAATTATCTAATATTTTTTAATTGAAAAAAAATCTGAATTATTCAATCTCCAGATATACTTGAAAGTGATGATGTAGAAGATATGGAATACCGATTGTATACAAACGATTCAGTAGAAAAGAAAATAGATCAACTAGAACTTGAATGAGAAAAGATAAAATTAGAAGAAAAAATTATATTAGAAGACAAACAAGAAGCTAGTGCTTAGTCCTTAGAACTTAGCTAAGAGTTGAATGCTAATTGCCAATAGTTATTATTCCGTCTCCAGGCTCAGTTTTGATTATTTTATAATTAATTTGCTTTTTTTCTAGATATCAGTATAATAAAGACAATTTGTTACGATACTTGATCACATCATCCAAAACAATGACTCAATTACTTCCCAATATATTTTGTATTTTTATCAAGTAGCTTGCATACTGGTTTTTCTGTCAATCAATAAATGCAAAGTCTATTTCTTTGGATACAAGTTTCTTCAAATTAACCTTAGTTATATCAAATGGATACACTATAATATTTGTTAATCAGCTTTGTTTAATATTATTTGTTCATTCCGCATATGAAGTATAAGATATTTCAGACGAATATATAATCCCATCCCATTCCTTTATGATATTTGCAATCACTATTGTACTATAAGCTACAGCACTTCATATTTCCAAACATATTTTGGGTTTGTGCTTGCGCAAAATTAATTCCAAATAATCCTGTGTCTCCTGGCTTATGATTGGTATATCCCTTTTTTTACAACTTATTTTCAAATCTTTCAAAAGTTTCTGAATCATTACAAACCTTAAATTATAAATTTTTAAATATTAATTATTAACTAAATTATGAACCCACCAATTTGAAACACAAACGTTTCTATAGATTTTAAATCACAAAACAACGCCAAAAATAGAGGCAAACCAAATTACAACCCCAATTCTAAGCTACCAAAACTCACATCTGAAGCTTTTATTCGTCAAAAAAAGACAATCACACCTCCACAAGTTACAGACTTGCGCAAGTTAATCAAAAAGGACGAAGTGCCAGTCAAAGTAATTAGTTTACTATGATTTGAGCAGGTATGACAATGCTTACTTATAGAATATAAAAACGATATAATAGTCGTAGATGCTGGTATGGAATTTGCAGCAAACGAAGAATTATGAGCTGATTATATTATACCAGATATATCATATCTCAAAAAAAATAAATCTAAACTTAGATGAATTATCATCACTCACTGACATTTGGATCATATATGAGCACTTAGAGATATATTACCAGAACTTGATTATCCTACACTTTATACAACACCATTGGCTATATGAATTATCAAAAAAACTTTTGATGATCCCAAGAAAGCAAATCTTATAAAATACAAAATAGTAGATCCTGACTATGATTTTATCAAGCTTTGAGTTTTTGGTATAGAATTTGCAAGAGTAAACCACAATATCCCAGAGACAATGGCGGTTTCTATCCAGACTCCCAAATGAATTATTTTTGATTCAGCCGATTTTAAAATAGATCATACTCCTTCAATAGATAGACCTACAGATCTAGCAAAAATAGCTAGGATAGGTACAGAGTGAGTAAAACTTTATATATGAGATTCTCTATGATCACAGAATCCTTGACGATCTAAATCAGAAAAAGTAATTTGAGAAACTATAGAACAACAAATCAGAGGCACTCAATGAAGGATCATAATCGCTACATTTGCTACCAACATAGGTAGAGTTATCCAGATTATAAATAGTGCAATCAAATACAACAAAGTAGTTTTCCTTTCAGGAAGATCTATGATAAACAATATAGATATATGTCAGGAATTGTGATATATAAATGTACCCAAATGAATGATCCGCAAATTAGATAATGATGTAAATAATATGCCTGATGATAGAGTATTGATACTTTGTACAGGTGCTCAATGAGAAGAATTTGCTGCACTTACTAGAATGTCTAGATGAGAGCATCCACAGATAGAACTAAAAAAATGAGACACAATCCTGATGTCTTCTTCTACTATCCCATGAAATGAATTGGCTATAAATAAAATGATAAATGATTTATTGTCTCAATGAGTAGAACTAGTAACAAACAGTGAAATGGATGTACATACAAGTTGACATGGTTTTGCAGAAGATCATAAGTTATTTTTGAGTCTTACTAAACCACAATATTTCTTACCATTTTTTGATGAAATGAGTCACAGATATGCTCACAAAAAATTGGGTCTTGATCTATGAATACCAGAAGAAAATATTTTGATGCCATTAAAAAACTGAACAGTAATAGAGATGTATGATGATGTAGTTTTGTTTGGAGATAAGCCTATCAAATTAGATACTGTGATGATAGATGGTAAATGACAATGACATATGTCATGAGAATATGTAATCAAAGCTCGTCATATTATGGCTCAGAGTGGTATAGTTTCACTTATATTCAAGGTAGATACCAAGTCTCAGGAATTGGTTTGAAATATTCAGATTGAATCTAGAGGATTTGTTTATTCTTCAGAAGTAAAAACTATTCATACTCAAATAGTAGAATATGCTAGAGCAAAATATAATGATAATCGCAAAAAATATACAGATATCAAAGAAAATCTAAAAAATATCAAAGAAATTCTATGAGAATATATTACCAAAATTATAGGTAGAGTGCCTATGGTTATGCCTATGTTTGTTTATATCAATAGAGATCCTCAATCACAAAGTTGAGATCTACCAGTTGAAGAAGCAATAGTGGGTATGACGCTCGATGAGCAATGATACGACGATTAAAAGACCTAGTCATTCCGGCGATAAGTTTTGCAGCCGGAATCTTATAATTATAAAAAATATTAAACCTGGCATTTAGTCAGGTTTTTTTTTGTATATGACTTATACTAGTAAATATATATAAGATATATGTCAAAATAAAAGCCTAAATCAAAAATTAAATTTATCATGGAACTTTACCCTTTTGCTTACGTAGTTATTGGTTTCTCTTTTGTTGGAATTTTTACTCTTGCGAATAGAATTCGTACTTTAGAAAACCAAGTTGAATATCTGATTAAACAGAATAGGGATGCATCCTTAAAATCAAAACCAGGTAATTGTTCTGTCATGCTTAGATTCGTTGATAAAAAAACCAGGAGTCTTTTGATTCTAGCGATTACTATAGCAACGGATCTTAACTCCAAACAAGCTGGAGATATTGTTAACTCTGTGAAACCATATTCTGAGCAAATCATCGTAGATAAAGTTAGTGAGGAATATGCTAACCAAGTCGAAAAAGTAATCGATAATCATGGTGGAGAAGCTGTGGTTGTAAAAAAATAAGTCGTATCTTTGATACAAAAATAGGAGGGAATTTTTCTTCTCCTATTTTTTTAAATTTTAATTTTATTTCAAAGCTGCTTCTATAATTTCTCTATGATCAGGGAAAGCAAAATTAATTTTATCCAAATCTTTTGGATCTACTTTTATTATTTTTTTCACTTCTGAAACTTGTGCTTTTAATTCTCATCAAATAATCTTACCTTTAAATGCGCGAGAAACATTGTGTGCACGAGGATCTCTATTGGGATCATCCCACACTCATAATTCTTTCTCTACTTCTACGATAAGTCCTGTTTCTTCTTTTACTTCTCTTATTGCTGCATCTCTTCATCTTTCTCCATAGTCATTGAATCATCATGGTAAAGCTGCTCACTCTGGGAATGTTTTTCTATCTACCAAAATTATTTTACCATCATCATCTATCAAAACCATATCTACAACCAAGCTTGGAGTCTTTCTCTCTGCATTAAATATTTCTCTGAGTCTTTGAAAAGCTTTTATTTCTGTGAAATATTCTATAACTCATTGGGGCAAAACTTTTTCTAATTCTTCAATATTTCTTGTTGCTATATTTCATCTTATGGTTGATCATTTTACAAACATCCTTATTTCAAGAGGGATAATTTCTTTATCTGTGTCTTTAAATACCTCTTGTACTCGGGCATTACCAGTGATGATATATTTAAATTTTGGTGCATTATTGAAAATATAATTTCTCCATTTTTCATTATCTCACATATCTGGTACTGGTAATATTTCTACTTCAATATCTTGCAAAAGTTCCTTTGCACTTAGCTCAATCATCTTTTTTCTTTCTTCATAAGTGAAGGGATTTTCACTAGTAAATTCTTTATTCGCTGAACCTACTCAGATAATTATTTTTGTAATACCTTGTGCAATTGCCTGTCTGATGCCGTCAACCTGGCCAGCATGTAATCATGGTTGAGCACGTGTAATAAATAATCAGGATTTTTCTGTTTCCATTTTTTCATTGGTTATAAGTTAAATCTTATTCTTTGCTGTCATTCCGGCGGTATTGTTTGCGGCCGGAATCTATCTATTCACCGTCATTCCGGTGTTATTCATTGCAACCGGAATCTACTAATTAATTTTCTAAGATTCCGGTTGCATTCGCCTAGGCGAAAATAACACCGGAATGACTATAGTTTAAATGTATCTTTAATCATTTTTTTATGATCAGGGAAAGCAAAATCAATCTTATCTAAATCTTGTATATCTACCTTTTTAACTATCTTATTTCCACTAGTTCGATCTATTTTATTTCCCAATATTTCTACTTCGTATACTGCACTAATATTGTGATCACGAGGATCTCTAGATAGATTATCATATATTCATACTAGTTTTTTTATCTTCACATCTGCTCAAGTTTCTTGCTTGGCTTTTCTGATACAAGCTTCTTCTGTGCTCTCTCAGTAGTTTACAAATCAACCTGCTAGAGCTATTCAAAGTGGGGGATTGTTCCTCTGGACTAAAACTAGTTTTCATTCCTCATCACAAAACACGGCATCAGTAACGATATTTGGAGTTACTCTTTCATCTTTAAATATATCTTTTAATCTCTCAAAAGCTTTTATTTCTTGTAGATATTCTACTACTTTGTTTGACAATACTTGGTATAGATACTGATAATCTCACATAGATATTTTATTTCTTATTACAGATGCTCTAGTATTTGTAGTTACACTGGTCTGAAAAAATAATTTATTCGCATCCTTAAATCACTCCCAAACCATAGGGTTAGAACTGATAATATAATCAAATTCTGGTAAGTTTTTTAGTATATAATTTTTCCATTGCTCCCCATCATTGGAGTGGGGTATAGGATAAATTTCAATCTCCAAATTTGGTATAAATTCTTTCAAAGAAACCTCAATCATGTATTTTCTTTCATCGTATGTGAAAGGATTATCTTTTGTAAATTCTTTGTCTGCTGATCAGACTCAAATAATTATTTTATCCATCCCAGCTCTCAAAGCTTCATTTATACTATCAATGTGTCAATCGTGAAAACCAGGTTGACAACGAGTAATAAACAATCATGTTTTTCCTATCATATCTAGTAACTTAAAATTTAAAATTCTTCCTTCCTGTCATTCCGGCGAGGTTATTTTGCAGCCGGAATCCGAGTGAAACGAGTCCCGCAATGGCGGGATACGACAATAACATGGATTCCGGCTGCAGACTTCGTCGATAACACCGGAATGACTAGTCAGCTAAAAGTCTTCTCTCAATAATTTTTCTTCAGCTAACAACATTCTCTTGGTGTCAAATGATGTTCATTTTGTAAAAGCTATACTTGCATAGTGATCTGTGGGATTTATATTAAGCTCTTGTACATCATCTACTTTTCATCCATATCAGTCTACTCATACCATAGCGGAGCTTCTTCATTTGATTTTAATATTTATACTTTCTGGTCTGATGATTTTATATCCAAATGGTAAAGATGCTAATCCACCTATTCACCATACCTGACTTCAAGCTGGTATCATTGGTCATCAATTATTCAATCGATAAGCACTACTTCACATGGCAGTAGAAACTATTATGCCTGTACCATGGAATCTTTTTTTAATTTGTTCAGAGTTTAAATCAAATTTAAAATAGTCCAACATATTTCATCATATTACAATATCGTTTATTGCATATTTTATTTCTTTGCTAAAATTGATTTTTATTATCTCTACTTTCATTAAATGAGTTTTTACTATTTCTAATCATTCAGTATGTGTTGGTATATCTTCCAGCTCTATATTGTTCAAAAGGAATCATAGCGTTCCACAATTTACTCAGAAAAATAATTTATTCTCTTCTGGAGATTTATCAAAATTATAGTACTTCTTTACTGTATCGAGCATAAATCCATCTCATCATCAGACTAATATTGCATTTGCCTCATCTATATTATCTGTAATTTTGAGATTACTCAATAATCATTCTTTTATTTTTTGTTCTATTTCTAGGGCCTTTTCCCTTGCTATATCCAATACTGGATAGTAGATTAGTTCTTTGTTTTCCATGATGATATGTGTTAGAAAATAAATTTTCTTTCTTCCTGTCATTGCTAGAAGGATTAAAGCGACGACGAAGCAATCTTCTTATTAATTCTATAAGATTGCCACGCTATGCTCGCAATGACTAGTATCTTACTCCACAATAGGATATAACCTTCCAATACCAACACTCCTTTCCTTCAACTTAATTACTGGAGGAGCTTGTCTGATTTTAAATTCATTTATTTTGATTCTTCTTCTCATAGCTTTTACTTCTTCTATATCCAAATTATATTTTGTAGCAATTTCTTGGATACTAGCTCAGAACTGTAATTCTTCAATTGCTTCAGAAACTTTTTCATAATCAAATGGGTCTACTTGTCATGGTGCTAATTCTGCACTAGCTTTTCTATCTATGATTCATACTGGTATAATCTCTTTATAATTATGTGAATTTATATATCTAGACATCTCGTAAATTTCTTTTTTATTTAAATCTCCTATCAAAGACAATCAGCCTATAAGGTCTCCATATAGTGTTCCATATCACATAGCTAATTCAGTTTTATTGGAATTGTTTATTACCATTCATTTTACATCGTTTGCAATGTTCATAAGTATCATTCATCTGATACGTGCTTGGATATTTTCATGAGTGATTCATTCAGGTTTTTTTCAGAGTTTTTCTTCTCCAAATATTTCAAAACTTTTTACCAAATCCTGAATCTCTCATATTTTGAGTTCTACTCCCAAATTTTCTGATAACTTACTTGCTAGTTCTCGAGATTCGTTACTGTTATATTTTGTAGGCATATAGATTGCATGTATATTTTCTGGAGCCAATACTTGTTTCAAGATATATAAACTCAAAGCTGAATCTATACCACCACTAACTCATATCACAACATCTTTTATTCCAGTCTTTTCCAAATAATCTTTTAATCCAAGTTTCATAGCCTCTATCATATTGCTGTATTTAAATTGATCATCACTTATTGCATCGTAGCCATAATCATGACAAACTTTTTCAGTATCTACAATACTTATATCTTCTTGGAACCTTTTGCTCATGTGTTGTAAACATCCATTTGGAGTCATTACCATACTTGCTCAATCAAATACAAGCTCATCCTGTCCTCATACTTGATTTACATATACCATGTGTGCTCATATATTTTCTGCATGTTTTCTAAGTAAGTTTAATCTTTTTTTCATTTTACCATTTCAGTATGGAGAACTAGATATATTAAATATTACATCCACTCATTTATTTGCATATTCTTGTACTGGTTTTACATCATAGTTGTCATCTCGTATATCTTCACATATGGTCATTGCTCATTTGAGATCTTTTGCTATCTTGAAAGTCAATCACTCAGTACCTGGAGCAAAATATCTTTGCTCAAAAAATACATCATAATTTGGTAATAGTCTCTTATGATAAATCTGGATATCTTTTCCTATTACGGCTGCTGCATTATATTTTTTCATTTCACCAGAGGGAAGTACTTCTGCTTCGTTATAGTCTATAAAGCCTAGTATTACCTTTAGATTTTGATTTACTTGTGCTACCACATCTCTGATTCTATAAACCATTTCTTTTTGTCTTTTTACAAGCTCTTCATCATCCAATAGATCATTTAGAGGATATCCAGAAATAGTCATTTCCGGAAAAACAATCACATCTGATTCGTTTCCAATATTTCTAATAGTATCTTCTATTTTCTGAGTATTTTTTTCTATATCTCAGAGTTTTGTATTGATTTGTGCTATTCAGATTTTCATTGTTATAATGGTTATAATATAAATAATTGTATATAATACAATAAGTAGTGTTTAAAAAAATAATAATGGTAATTGGTATATTTTCTAGATTAATTACAAATAACCAATATACAAATTACTAGTTTTTTTTCATCTTCGCAATCATATATAATGATTTTATTTAAAATTGCAAGAGAAAATGTACAAAATACAGTAACTAATAAATTATTATTATTTTATGGGGCTTTTCGCTCCCCAAACCCTACGACATACTTTTTGGCATTGCCCCAAAAAGTATGGAAAAAACTCTAGAAAAATCAGTCTGCGTGTGATTTTTCTATCTTGCTATTATATGGGTTTTCCAGCTTCACACCTTTAACGTTTAATATATATACGTAAAAATTGCTATGAGTATTAAAGGAAATATAGTCAACGATTTGGCAAAATTCTAAATACTTGTCCTTTATGAAATCAAAGGGATTTATAAGATATAAAAAAAAGATACCCTGATAAAAAACCAGAGTATCTTTGAAGTTATTTTTGGTGGCTAATTAGAAACTGTCATCGGCTCCACCGCCACCACCTTTGCCACCGCCATAGTTTGTATCGTTGTCTTTTCTTTCCTCTTCTCTTTCTCTTTCCCGTTCCCGTTCTCTCTCTTCTTCTCTCTCCCTATCTCTTTCTCTTTCCTGTTCGAGAATCAATGCTGCTGCGGCTGCAGCAATTCTTGCTCTTTCGTTTTCAGCTTGTTGGATATCATTTTCTGCCATTCTATATCCTTCTGCAGCAAGAGATCTTGATTTATTCAACAGTTCAACCACAAGCAGCCAGTTTATAAGCGAATTTGATGTTTCATTTTTTGCTTCTTTCATTTTTCTTCCTGCATCCATCACTTTGGTTTTTGCTCCTGATTTTACATCAGAATCTGATGTCTTGTTTTCTGCATCAGTGATCTCTTTCTGAGTTGTGCTTAGTAATGATTCAAAGCTTGCTTTTGCATTGATGATTTCATCTTTACGATGATGGATTTCCAGTAAGCAATTTAATATCCGCATCATTTTTTCATTTGCTTCATCAGCAAGTGATTTTGCAGTATCAAAATCTTGAACATCCATTCCGTTTTTGTTTTCAGCTTCATCTTTTTTTAATTGACATAGACTAAGCAGGGGAGCTAATCCACCAAAAAGTTTATCCAATAATTCCCAGTTTTCTTTGGGATTTTCAGATTTGAGTTGATCAAGTACTTTTTGTGCAGCCTCTCTTTTGGATGGCAGATTACTAATTTCCGAATTGATACTTGCAATGATTTTTGAAGTTGATTCTCTGTTATCCAGATAACTCTGCATAACTTTCATTGTTTTTTCAATTGCTTCTTTGATAGCATTACTTTCAAGGCATATATCTTTGCCATTATCCTGCTTGGAATTTACCTTTTCTTTGGTTTTGGAAAGTAACAACTTAAAATTGCTGAGTTTATCTTCATAAGAAGTAAGCTTAAATCCCTTCTGTTTAAATTCCTGTATGCTTACTGAAAAATTTTGTAATCTGTCCTCAGCCGCCTTTAATTTTACAGGAGCTTCATCACGATACTTCTTGATGTCATTTGGAATTGTTTCCAATTCAGCAATAGATTTTTCCATTTCCGATACACAACCTGTAAGTATACTCAAAATTTGAGATGCCCTTACCATGTTGGTTTCAATGATTGTAGGAAATTCATCTATCACAGATTTGGCTGGTTGTTTAATCGCACGGTCGATATTGTTAATAATTTTTGTGTGCAATTCAACAGCCCAAGATGGATAAGAAGAAATATCATTTGGTATCATTACCAAAAAGTTTTCAAACTTAGACTTCGCTTCAGAAAAACTTTTTTTGAGAGATTCTTTACGTTGTTTTAGTTCCTGTGCTTTTAATGTTTCTTTTCTGACTCTAATAAAAAGCCAAATAAGTAATCCAAGGACAATTGCGATTAAGATAAACATAAGCAAATTGTGACCAAAATCACGCATAGTTTGTTCACTTTCAGCTTTTTTGTTTGCTTCAAATTCCTTTCTTTGCTGCCAGCCAGCATCTCCCAATTCTTTAATCATTTCATCAATGGAAGCATTTATGCCTTCATAATATTGATCGTTCTTGGCCAACGGTATAAAAATTTGATGCAGAATTCTTTTTGATAGAGCATCTGTGATATATTGCTCTAAACCATATCCCGTTTTGATACTACAATCGCAGTGTTTCTTTTTGCTGAGTTTGCTAATTGCATTAGCATTGTACTTTACAACTAGAAACACAAGTCCGTTGTTAAGTTTCTTTTGTCCCACTCCCCATTGATTTAAAATTTCAAGAGCTACATCACCTGCAATTTGTCCATCAATATCATCCATGATCACAACCTGTAGTTGAATGCTGGTTTTTTTATCAAATGCTACCAGCTTTTGTTTCAATGCTTGTAATTGCTCCGGTTGTAATACCCCAGGATAATCCATTACTAATTGTGCAGGATTTGGCCTAGCAGGGATTTTAACTTCTGCAAAAGTTGAGAGACAAAAGATTGTCATCATCAACATCATAATTGTTTTTTTCATAAATTTATTTTTGTTTTAGGTTAATGATTTTATTTTTATAATATATCTTATAAATATTTACTAATAAATGTCAATACAAATAAAAAAATACTCCGAGCAAAACCCGAAGTATTTTCGAAAAATAATTTTTTTAACCCTGTCAATACAATAGCTGTGGACTGATTTCTTCGTAGCTAGTTGCATTTTTCTGGATCTTGTATTTCAACGTATAGTTGAATCTGTCTCCACCAGCAATAACATCGATTATAAGTACCTTAGAAGAATCAATCTTCATCCTCGCAAAGTCGCCGGGTTTGTACTTCATATTACTGCGTACTTTATCTCTGTCTATCATTGCAGAGGTGAGTGGTTGATAAGAGCTCAAAAATTTGATCTTATCATTAGCTTCATTTAAGCTGTCTTTTAGATGAGCACTAAGAGATTCTTTGGATTCAAACATCTGTTTGTACTTCTCAGCTTCAGCTTGACTTTTTGTGCTGTCATTAAAGAACAGTACACAAATAAATCCACTAAGTATAGCCAAAGCAAGTACCCACCAGAACATTTTCCTATAGTTGAAAAGAGGTTTTACTTCTTTCTTTTCAATTTCATTTACTTTGTTTTCTGTATTTTCGTCCATTTTGTTTAGAATTTATATCATATTCTATAATTATTTACTAATAAAAGTCAATATTAACATAAAATGCCTTCATTTATTCTAATTAGTTCTTCATAAACTATAATTTTTCATTCTTGAGTTTGAGAAATAGATTTTGGAGTCTTTCATTCCATAAAGAAATGAGGAGTATCCAATCGTAATTCAAATTTATCTTTATTGCCAAATACTTCTGTTCACAATGCATACAATTTTTTCATAGAAATATAATCATCCAAGTTGTTCATCAAATTATCTCTTACTTGTTCATGTATTTCTCTGGTCTTATTAGATTCTTTCATTTCCCATTTACTCATTTCAAAAGTTCTCAAAAGCTGATTTCTTGCATCATCAACTGCTTGTAAATCATTATCATCATATTTCAATGCTCAATTACTATAAACATTTTTCAACAATCTCTCTCACATTACTTCTTCATCTTCTTGTACTATATATCTTACACCATCTCTAAGTTCTATATTAGTATCTCATGGTATGGGCTCTTTATCTATATCATTTGATAATTTTCCTGTAGCTCAATCTTCGGTATTTATAAGTTTATATCCTGCAGATAAAGCATCTCTCGTCTTGTTTCTCGCTACGAGCAATCATCCTAGTCAGTATTGTATAAAATCTTTTGGATCAAATCATGCTGCTGTTACTGCTTCTTCTACACGTCTTACATCATCTACTGTAGATATATCTGCCACTACGATTTTATCTAATTTGGGATCAAGCATTCAGTTTTCTTTTAATTTCTTTAGAGCATATACTGCTTGATCAGCAAGGTCTCAGCTATCCAATCTCATTCATATAATTTTTCATGATGCTCTATATTTTTTTTTCAATTCTACTATCTTGTCTATTCATTTATATGAATCTACTAAATCTACCAATAGTGCTATCTTATCACAAGTTTCTATAGCATTTATAAATGCATCATTCTCAGTAGGGTAGCATGCAAAGTATCTGTGAGCAGTTGTTCATCCGCTAAGTACTTGTGGATAGACGAGAGCAGCAGTATCATTTGAAGTATTTTTTAAAGCACCACCTACGATATTTGCTTCTACTGCATCTAGATGAAAGTCTTCATTTGGAGCTGCTCTCTTACCAAATTCTGCAACTCTTCATTGTCAGATAATTTCTTCAAGATAGTGAGCATCAGTAGCTACTATACTTTTGAAAAAAGCTCTAAGAAAAACTGGTTCATAAACCGCTGCCAATTCTGCTGGTCAACTTACAAGCATTGCTGGTTCTTTGGGTTTCAACACAGTACCATCATCTACAGCTTTAATATCTAGTGGTAAAAATCCACCATTATCTACTACGTCTTGTCGCATCTGTTCATCGAAATATCCATTTCATCATCTAGCTTTTTGATCTGCATAAAATGCTTTTGCAAAATCTAGTTCTCATTGAGAAATCTTTATTCATAAGATATCTTTTAATGTACTTCTGATTCCATCTACTACAACATACTGTTTGTTAGGAGATCTTCTAAATGATAATGAGAAGGTCTCTCTTTTGTAAGATTTTTCTCACTTCAAAAAATTCATTGTTCTATTGTAGGCATCTGTTTGTATGATTTTATTTTTCTTTGCAATATCTCTCCTAACCTGTAAGTCAGTGATTTGTTGATATTCTTGGTAGCTAATATCAGGAAATTCCTGTAATCTAGCTTTGTATGATTTGGTATCAAAAGTATTCATTTTAATAGTGTTTTAATAATATAAATTTTTTCCTGTCATTCCGGCGCTCGTCCTTTGCAAGGTCAAAGGGTTAAGTCTTGCAGCCGGAATCTTACTTTGTTTATACTGTAATAATTACAATAACTAATTATGCAAATTTTTTTTCAAGGATGTTAAACAATTCCATAGAAGATATAAATTTAACCTCATTGTTTTCCAAAATTTTTATCATAGTGTCAGTAGTTTCCTTGGCTACTCATCTGATAGCTTCATTTATTAGATATACTTGATATCATTTCTCTTGTCCATCAAGTGCGGTCTGTCATACACAGTAGTCAGTAGCTACTCATCATAGAAGTAATATTTTTTTTCATTTTTTATTTAATTCTTCATCTAGTACTGTTTCATCAAATCCACTGTATGCCTCTCTTCAAGCATTTGTTCATTTTACTACTTTCAAATCAAAATCTGATTCTTTCAATGGTTCACTAAGTTCTACTCATTTAGTATTTTTTACTCCATGATCTGGCCACAACATTTGTGATTTTCACTTCAAACTAAGTTCTTTTAGAAAGCTTTTTAATTCATTTACTGTGAACTCAGCTCTATCACTCAATCAATTATTTTCATTGGTCCATTCTGCTACTTCAAAATAATTGATCATTTCAAATGGTTTTTTGTTTTTGTAATTTGCTGCCAATGATACATGTCCAATAGGATGCTCTTCAAGTACATTTATAGTTGTAATCCCATAGTACTTACAAGCTTCCATAATTTTTTTTGTTGCATGAGCTGCTTGTTCTCATTCTCATACATATAGTTCATGTAAATCTTCATTCTCAAATGTCTGTGTGTTATCTACACTTATCATAGCTATATCCTCGACATCATTGCATGCTTCTAAAGTGATTTTTTGTGCCAAAGTTTCTTTGGTCTGTGTGTTGTTGATAGTCATTGTTTCCATAGTATAAGGGTTAAATAATAAATATAAATTGTAATAAATACAATAAGTAATTGTGAAAAAAAATAAACTTAAATCTAGTCTGAGAATCTTTATTTGTCAGTTATCTAGCAGTCAGTCGTAGATTTTACTGGCAGTGTGTTTCTCATCTTCAGTTTGCTTATAATGATTTTATTTTCAATTTCAAGAGAAAATGTAAGAAATACAATAACTATATTTATATTAACTTGCTAATTATATATAAATAATCTAAAAGTATTGATATTTAACATAAAATATGTATAGATATATAAACTAAAACAAAAAAATAATAACAATAAAAAAAATTCTTATGGACGAAAATCTCATTAATAAGTATGCTTTTGAGATCTTTTCAAGAGTTAAAATATTTGAAATAGAATTCAAAATATTCCAAACTGAAGAGAGATTAAAAAGGATTGAAACAGAAGGCCCTAGCTCTATCTTACAAAAAATGGATATTGAAGACAGAGACTTTCATAACAGAGTCTTGTTATTTAAATCAGAAATTGGGTCTTATAAATTAAACCTTGAAAAGCTTCAATCTCAACTGCAACAATTCAAAGAATCAAAAAAAATTACTAACTAAAACAAAATCAGAATTTTATGTCAAATCTTAAAAACAAAATTGAAAACATCTTTCCTGATTCTTTTTGGGATATCCCATTCGAACACAGGATTGAGCCATTGGAACAAACTTATTTCCTTGGTGCTAACGGAATAACTTCTCATATGAAATATGGGAGATACCAGAAAATCTTTTCGCCAATTAGTGTAGCTGGCCAGCCAGTATATCTTGGCAAGGTTCCTATGATGAACGAAATGATGGTTAATGAAATTATTGCTGCTCAGTCCAAAGCATGGGATGATGGTAATGGTCAATGGCCCATGATGACTCACCAACAGAGAACTGCATGCATTCGTCTGTTCATAGAAGAGATGAAAAAAGCAAGAAAACTTGTTGTTCTATATATTATGTGGGAAACTTGTAAGTCTTTGAAGGATTCTTATGCAGAATTTGACAGGACTGTAAATTATCTCACAGATACATGCAACACTTTCGAAAAATTGGTCAGCAATTGGGAAAAAAAATCCAAAGAAGGACATCTGACATTTACATTGGGACACAATGCCGCAGGCAGAGTGCTTTCGATGGGACCATCAAACTACCCTTTGAATGAAACACTACAAATTGTAGTTCCTCTTCTTCTTACTGGCAATGTAGTGACTATCAAGCCTGCAAAGTCCGGTATTCTTCTGCTTGAGCCTATCATTAAATGTTTTGCAAAGACACTTCCAAATGGTGTTGTAACGACACTTTATGGAGATGGAAGAAAAGTGATTTCACCGGTGGTATCAAGTGGTAATTTGGAATTTTTTGCTTTTATTGGTGGGACATGGACCGCAGATGCGATCAGTAAAAAAATTAAAAATCCTCACCAGGTTGGAAGTTTCAAAGGTTTAGCTGCAAAGAATCCTTTATTTGGACTCAAGGGTGCAAACATGGATTTGCTCGTTAAACTAGCCGTTGATTCATCTATTAGGAACAACAAGGGAGAGCGTTGTACTGCTACCAAAAAAAATTACATTGATGCAGAAATTTATGATGAGTTTATTGCAAGATGTATTGTGGAGTTTGACAACTTTAAAATCGGGATGCCATGGGAAGAAGGAATTGATATTCCTCCTTTGTTACCAGGGAGCGTATCGTGGTTACAAAAACTTTTAAAAGATGCACTTGATAAGGGAGCTAAGATTGCCAATGAATGTGGTGGCATGGTAAATGGCGGATATATGCATCCGGTTCTTTTGGTGGATGTAACTGAAGATATGCGCATTGCAAATGAAGAACAATTTGGTCCTATCATGTTTGCCTTCAAGATGGAAGGAAAAGAGGGATTGAAAAAAGCATTGCACTGGGTAAAAACTTCTGGTTATGGTCAGCAAATCAGTATCGTTGCTTCCAAAGAATTGGATCATGAAACAGTTGATTATGTCGTCCATCAAACCACAAATCAGGTTTGTCAGGTCAATATCAACTGTACTGGAAAACGCTATGATAATTATCCTTTCAGTGGAAGGGGATTATCTGGTCAGGATTCCATAAGTTTGATTGAAGCAATTTTATTGGCAACATTTCCGTATGTTACGGTTGTTGACGAGTCATACGAATAATTATTTTCACTTGTCATCTCGAGCTTGTCGAGAGATCTCTGAATAACAAAAGAGATTTCTTCACTGCGGTCGAAATGACAGTAGCAAAGTCTTCCGTGGTTATTTATCGCGGAAGATTTTTTTTAAAATTACTAGTCATTCCGGCGCTCGTCCTTTGCGAAGTCAAAGGGTTAAATTTTGCAGCCGGAATCTTAAATAATATAATCGTTTCGCTAAGACTTACTTTTGACTTGACTCAAAAGTAAGCAAAAACTCAAGCCAAAACAGCCTGCGTGTGTTTTGGCAATTTGCTACTATATGGTCTTTCCAGCTTTACACTTTTTTCGCTTAGTAGATTTGTAAATATTGCTATGAGTATTAAATGAAATTTAGTCAACGATTCAATTCTTCATTAACTAAGGCCAACACTATTTGTGTGAGATAGTTACTATAAATAATGTGAATTCAATATAAACTAAAGGAGCTGAGTGGGTCCCGTCACGCTATGGTGGATGGGGACGAAGGTCCTTCGTATAATTACATAAATTCAATACTTACAAAACACTAGTGTTGGCTAGATTTTTTTGCTTACTTTTTGCAGCAATGGCAAAAAGTGAGTAGGTGGTTTTGAGGGCAAAGCCATCCATAAATAACGTTAGATAAAATAAACCTGTCGAACAAAAAATAAAAAAAGTAGATTCCGGCTGCAAAACTTAGCGCCGGAATGACGTATAGAAAGTAGATCCCGGTTATAATAAATCCTCAGTCTACTTCGCAGCCAGCTCCTTTATAAAAGGAGCACATAGTCGGAATGACAGTAAATAATTGTATCTATTACAATAACAAAAACCCGCACTGAAAAACAGTACGGGTCTTATCTAATCCTTGGCTAAGCAAAAAGAAAACTTCTTTGCTACCACACCGACTGTTTTTGAAATCATAAATTACTTTCGTACTTTATGCGTCAAAAATCGCCGGTATAATCTCGATGTCTAAAAACTCTCATAAAAATTCAAGTTTTTATCACATCTCAATTACCAAACCCACCAAGACTGGTCTGGCTAAAATGAGCGGCACTCTGAGATGCTCTGACAGCACTCTGGCTAAAAACCTGGAATGCTTTACGGATTTCACTTGGATTTGCATTTGCAGTCAGTATCCAGCGATCGGGAATTCCCATATCGGAAAATACTTTTTTGAAATTGCATGATCCATTGTCAAATCCCATGGCAGCAACGATATGATCTTCACTTCTTAGCATATCTGTGACAATCTTAGAGACATCAGCAGCTGTGCTTGTGTGTGAATGACAATCGTCACCATCGGTGAGAATTAGAGTAATCGTCCTTACCTGGATACCATTATTTTTGAAATCCTGAGCCTTTGCAATGACAGTAGCCAAAAGCTTTGCTGTCTCATCAAATAGAGGAGTACCTCCATTAGCATCATAATTTCTTTTATCCATTTTGGGGACGAGGGATAGTGGTGTATATGGATACAAAACTTTCCCATTGAGATACCTGTTGATAACTTCGATATTGTCCTGTTGTTTACTTTCAAGTAAAGCCTGGATCAACATATTGTGTCCATCCCTTATGGGCTGTTCATTACCAGCACCTTGGATAGAACCAGAGTCATCTACAAGTATATTGAGCAGAATAACTTCGCTCGATCTTACCGAATCTATCGGCACACCAAGCCCCTGTTGAATAATCGCTCCGATGTCGGGAATCTTTGTGAGTGCATTCAAAGAACCACTACTAAGATCTCCATCTTCATGAGCATTCTGCAAGAGTCCTAAATTTGTTGCATTGTTTGACATTGTTTTGTCCTCCTAAATTTTTAATTGATTAAATAAATTTGTTTACATCCACATCCGGCCACTGATCGATTGGATCGGTGCTTTTTACGATATGCATACCGGCATTGCGGAATTTTTCAAAAGCCTGATTGGCTTGGTCAGTAAAGTCCACGATACCAGGGATAACTACTGGCGAAGTACAGTCTTCCAAAAGGTAAACTTTCTTTGCGAGTGATGGATCCTTGGCCATAATATCGGTCAATAGGTCATCAATAGTCCAGGCAACACAATGTGATTTAGCCTGACCAGCGATGATGAGCATGTCATAATCCAGAAGTTTCTGGATGAAGCTAGCATTACGCTGAGCAATGGCTGTACCATTAAAGGTATCCAAAACCTCAGGGCTGAGTACGGAATAGTTTTCGGTCAAAGGATTGCCTCCCTTGATCTCTGTTCCGGATTCACTGTTTCTTGCAACGGTGTGGAAAAAAATTGCTTCTTCGATGATAGATACCAAGGCATGTCCGATTCCACCAAGCATTGCATGATAGGGCCAAACAGTTAACTGATACTTACCTTTTTTCTCCAGGGACTGTGCATAGTGAATAGCATGCTTTTTGAGTGCGGTATAGGATACTCCCAAACTTGCAGCAACACCAGGATTGATGGTGTATGTGTCATTGATCAGATCTACTGAAGAGATCATAGTCATCGCTGGCACTGGTTTTCCATTCCCATCCAAAAAGAATAGCGAGTGAAAAATTTGCATGGTTTTGTGTGTATCCATAGTTGGAAAGATCTTTGTGATCCTGCCAACATTGGCATAGATAAATTCAGCGAGATGTTTGCTGTCTTCTGGTGCACCTCCAACGAAGAGCTCGAAACCAGGGATGCAGAAAGTATTTTGTGCATCGATAGGCATGAGAGCGATTTTAAACTTGTCGGTGGCAGCATCTGTGATGGCATTGTTTGCCTTGAATGTCAGTGCATCGTCAGCTAAATTTTGATAGCCAATCCTGTAAACTTGATCAGCTTTGGAAGCATCGTAATGCTTCGGATTACTAAACTTTTTCATAATAAAAGATTTAAAAGGTTTGTGTTATTTTTTTTATTTTTACTTGCCCCGGAGTACTCCGGGGTTTTATTTAAATTTTTTTCACGTAGTACTCCGTGATTATTTAATCGAAACAAGAAGAATCTTATTCCGTTTGATAACATAGATACCCATTGGGCTTACAAGTAAACTAGATTGTTCATTGACATAGTTTTCTGTATCAACAAACACTTTCGTTTCTAGTCTTCCATTAGGAGCTTGCCCCGTACTAGCTACGGGGTCGATCCCTACTCTCATGATACCATCATCTGTAGGACAGAAAAGATAATTGCCAAAAGCAGACTTACCTTTGATGTGAGATAACCACAGTTCATCTGATATATCGTTGTTGATATGATTCAGAATTTTTCCATGTTTATCTATTACGATACAGTGATTGATATATTTGGTTTGGTCTTTGGTAGCAATCATAAACCATGCAACATGGTCGCTGATGTATGTTTTTGCATCGATGATTTGTCCTTTGATGAAAGGTAAAACAACATTGTCGTTGATTATACTACTAACATTGTCAAACATAAATCCTTGCAAAATATTGCCAGCTTTGTATACACCGAACCCAAATTTATCTCCAGTCCATAGCAAAGTATTATCTACAATAGCCTGACCTATATTTATAGGTGAGTACTCCAATCCCAAAGGATTGGCTTTGTAAATATTTCCATTTTCAACCCAATATATTTGATGATCATTGGCATCACATACAGGACGTGAGCCTACACAATCAATAAACATTTTCTGGGATTTTCCGGATTGATCAACAATTGCCATAGTATGAGATTCGCTAAGTACAGTTGAAGCGCCATTGATAGCGATATGTAAATTACGGGACAAAGGTCCGGCAATTACAACTCTATCAGTTTCACGTTTGTATTGGTCGTTTTCATGGTAGACATAAACCAGCTTGCCATGTTGTACATCAGCAAACATGATAATACCTCCCGTCACGAAAACTTCTTTTACTTGTACATTGCCACTTACAGAGATAGGAGTAAATACATGGACATGACCTGCATTGCAGATAGGACATACAGGAGTTGCATATTCTATGCCACAAGCATTACACGATTTCCATTGCATATTTTTCAATAGTGATTTAGGAAATTCGCCTCTTAGGTCCTTGTTAAAAGTGTCCTGGAAATAGCGAATCATATTACCATCAAGTACATTGAAAGGATATGCATGTTTGGGATAAACCACTTCAGGATTTAAAACATTTATCCTTTTGGAAGGACGTAATTGTTGTTTTATCCTCTTGGTCTGATCTTTTGGTTTATAGATACCACCATATGGATCGACAAATAAAAGTGATTTAAATAGTAGACTAGCAAATGCATACCAGTCACCATTTTCGTTGTGGTTTCGTGTCATGGTCCAGAAGGGATCATTATTATTTTTTACAATATCACAGAGTAAAGGATCAACAAATTTTTCTGTATACATAGTACTGATAAAATTACCAAATTGATAAGAGTCAGTATCTATCATATAAACTTGTTTATTCTTGACCAAGATATTGAGATCGTTGAAATCGCCAATGATTACTTTTTTACCATGAAGACTTCGTACTGTATCATGTAGATTGAGGAAGATATCTCTGATTTCATTATTGCTAATGTTCATAGATTGTCTGTAGCTCATATCTCCATATTTGAGAAGTGTCTCTGCACCAGTTATAAAAGCCATTGTATACCCCAAGATTATTCCTTGCTTGTCCGTCAACAGATTGCTAGGAGTGATGATGTTGCTGGGTAGCCCACCAGGATACATTGCTAATTTTTTTTGATGCATAGTGATCCTTACTTTGGCAGCTTTCTGCTCTTCGGTAGATTGTGCATAATAAGGGTCATCTGGGAAACGATAAATTTTCGCAACCTGACCATGTCCCATATCATACACCACTGCTTCTTGGCCAGCACCAATTTCTTTCGAAAGTCGGATAGCTTGACCATTTAGATAAACGGTTTTCATAATCAGATTTTTTTAAATTGTTCTCAATACGATTAATGTAGTATCATCAGGTAACAATGCCTGATGCTTCATGATGGTCCTTTCTTCCCATACAGGTTTACGCTTCTCTGTATTGATTGTAGTCAATACATTGCGCATCCATTCAGGATTGGAGAAGTAAATATCATCAGTCCAAAACTGACTAATATCACCTATAATTTTTTCTTGTCCGGGGAAATTCTTTTCAGAAATATTCACCAGATCAGAGATACCATCACTGCCGATAAGTAAAGATTGTACTTCATCGGTAGGACAGATTATATGTCTCTGGATATCTAGGAGCGAAGGATTTTGATTGGTCACTTCACTACCAGTGATACCATAACATAGGTATGGAGGCTTGTTGCCAGGGAAAGGACCGAGCACATGTATTTCGCCATTGAGATAGAAGACTCCATCTCCACAGCCAAATATACAGGTACTCGTAGGAGTAATCACACATCCAACTACAGTGCAGAGAAAATATTTACAGATCGTTGCGATCAGATTTTCATCCATGCTCTGTGCAAGTACACGTACACGGGCAAGGACATCTTGCCTGACATTGTACCATAGCCAGTCATGACGAAAAAGATTTTCATCACTTAGGCTAGGATGTGGCCTGGATAGATAGGTTGATAGTGTCTGGGCAAACAGGGGAGCTATGATCTGACTGCCGACCTCACTATGAGGACCACTACTACAACCATCACTCACTACACATATAATGTAGTCAGGATTTCTTATCCAGGTATAAGCGTCTTGATTATTCTTGCCGATTTTGAAGTGGCGAGAACCTGCAACGCTAGCTCCAGCGATTTGAAACTGTTCTAGATTTTTCATTTTTATTTAAGATTTTATTGATTACATTAAATGATTCGCTATGTTAATGAACTTGTACAAAATACAATAAGTAAATTGTAATGAATATAGACTTCCTTCTTTATATGAGTCTAATACAAAAGATATTATCACTCTTGAGAACATATCTATGTAGATAGGTGAGATATAGTATCGCTCTTGCAGTCCGTCGCAGATATACGATCATATCACTATCGTTCCTCTTGAGTAATTGTACTATAAACAAAAACCAAGAAAAATCAAGAAGAAATTTATTGGAGTTGAAAATAATATAAAAATTAGCATAAGATATTAAATTTATTTTGTAAAAAAGTAATGAAAAATACATTTCAGACATTCTCAACATGAGTGTTTAATCGTCTATGAATAGATACAACATCTTCTAGAAAATTTTATATAGTCATAGCATTGGTACTTGCTCGATGATTTATTTGAACAGCTTTTATGGCTAATCGAGCGATTCAGATAAACTTTATTCCTGATACATTATTTACAATATTATTATGATTAGTAGTTCCTTTTATATGAATATTTATTGCTATCAAAAGTAAAAATCCGTTTATATCTTTTTTATGATATAATTTTATCATAGTACCATTTGGTATTTTATTATGACCAGTTGTGAACCAATATAGTCCTGATATAGTTAGAAATGCTTTTTTTATGACTGCATTTACATCTATTGTTATGGGTATATTAGCTACTATCAATCCAAATTTTTTTAGTAAAATCTGAACCACACTTTTTATGTCTTTGATTGCTCTAGTTTTGATTAGAATATTACAAATTTTTATTCCATCTTTAAATATTGCTATATTGGATAAATTTATTCCATCTTTAAACCTTGGTCTTATAGATTATATTTGAGCGACTATATTTTCATTGTATATATGATACGATATGTATAGAGCAAATAAAATGCCAAAGACAATAGATAATGCAATAGACATATGTATTGATTTATATCTAGATATTATCAATCTTTTCCTATATATGCTTAGAATTATGGGTAGAAAAAAATAACTTTTACATATAAAAAAAAGAGGGGAAGAAAACTTCCACACTCTTTCAAACTAATCATTAACCCAATGCCATTTTGAATTTAATTTCAACATCTCCTTTGTAGGATATATCGATTTCAATCACATCTTTCCAAGCTTCCTTGAGAAGAATAAATTTCTCGATAGCATCAGCTTTGTCTGTGAAACCATAGTCATTAAAAATTTCAATCTTATGAAGATTACAATTTCCTTTGAGTGAGTTTTCATACAAGGATTGCATCCATTCAGGAGTTAGAAAATCTTTATTAATAAATGTCTCCATCCCAACTGGAACAATATCGAGCAGAATTTCTATTCTCATTTCTAGATCTTCTCTAAATACTTGTTCAATGCTCAGTTTGTTTTCAAAAAACATTTGCAAGCCTCTTTTTTTGTGTGTCATTTTTTTTGTTTTAATTTTTTAGAAACATATTATATAAATTTGCTATAAGATTTAAAAGAGATTTAATTTTTTAATAAAAAAAACTTGAGTGCAACAAACCCCGCAATACCACTAAAGACTGTACAAGTGGCGGGATTAAGAATAATAATATAAAAAAAACTCCTCGTTAGAGGAGTCTTCTTATAGCTACGAATTTGTAGAAATTATTTATTTAATTACTTAACTGCCTTTTTGAAAACAGCACCAGCCTTGAAAGTAACAACCTTCATAGCAGGAATTTTAATTTTTTGAGTTGGATTTTGTGGATTAACACCTACTCTAGCTTTTCTCTTAGAAGCTTTGAATGTTCCAAAACCTTGTAATCTAACTTCACCATCTTTTTTAACACCACCGATAACTGTTTCGATGAAAGCATTAACTAATTCTGATGCTAATTTTTTTGAAACTCCCAAGTCTTCAGCTAGACTTGCAATAAGATTTGTCTTTGTCATTGTTGTACTATTTAGCGAATAAAAAGAAGTACTTTTTTGTACAGAGATTATACTAGTCCAAAGACAGGCTATTACAAGGGATTTTTTAATATCATTTTCACTGTTTAATTTAATATTATTTCTTATCTATTGACTTTATATATTAAATATATATAAGATATATGTAAAACAAAATTCCAAGCTATATGAAACAAAACAAGCAAAAAAAAATTTACTTTCCTGAGCAAGAAGAACTTGTAAAAGCTCTGTGTGAAGTATTATTTCATGATCTCATTTCCAGATCTTATTCCGAGAGAGCTAATGACAAGATCAGAATCGGCATGCAAGTTTGTATCAGAGAAAAAAATTATGCAAACGAGATCAACATTCCGATTTCATTGGTTTCAGAAACTGACAGAGAATATTTCTTGAAATCTAATTTCAGTCCAGAGGTTGCAAAACTTACATTTTATCTGCCGGGTCAGACAATTGAAATTATTGTTGATGGTCTATTGGAAAAAGAAAACATTGCAATTGCTATGATTGTAGTTTCAAGGATTACAAAGATTGCTACATGCAAACTTATCTGCAACCTGAGAAAAAACGAAGTAAAGCTTCCTTCTTGCCTTTGTAGAAAAGGTCATTATTTAAAAACATTCTTGGATTATTATCAGTAAGATTTTGTTTCACCACTTAGAACGACCCGGCTTAGCCGGGTTTTTTCATTAAATATTTTTTATAAAAAAAAGCCCAGGTAAAACCTGAAACTTTTTATAATTTTTTTGAAATATCTTAACTGAACCTAAACAAGTTGAATCTTCCAGGATCAAGATAGTTTAACTGGAAAGAATTAGCAGCATTTTGTATTGCACGCAATTCTCCCATAAACATATAGAAATTGCGCTTTGCTCTTTCAAGATTTTCTGCTTGTTTTTCTTCTTTGCACATTTCAGCCCAAAGATTTTCTATATGATCTAATATCTTTGGATTGTATTTTTCCCAAGGTTTTTTTTCTCCTTGTATGAAAAGAGCTATTTCATCATTTACAATCCTTGAAATATTTTCTACATATTTACTAGGAAAAAATATTTTTTTAGATTCTCTTTCTAGTTCATCAGGCTTTCCTAGTGAAATCAGCTTTAGATTGCCAGTACCAGGCAAATCGCCATCTAATTTTATTTTATACCTTCCGTAGCCAAAATCAAAATCTACAGTTCCTTTTTGGTGACGACAATAAACAATATCACCTTTTTTTAACTCAACTGAATTTTCCATATTGTATTTTTATTAATTATTACTTTTGTTTGTATATTTAGCATATTTTTTTAAAAATAAAAGTCAATACAAATATTGATATTTAATAGTAAATAGTTATATTGTAAAAAAAGACTTTAACTACATTCAATGCAATGTTTGATAAACAATTTACACATAAATATAATAAGGCTCTTGTACTAGGTACATGATGATGAAATGATATCGTGAGTTCACTTATCGTTGCATTAGATTTACAAAAACAAGGTATACAGACAGATATAGCTTGAGTACTTAGTCCTGGAGCTATACATTATTTTGATGGTCAAGAAGAACAGCCCATAAATCGCATAAGCTGAGAAGTAAAAAGATTTATAAATTCCAAAACTCCCAAAGAAATTTCTTTTGTAGATTGATTATTACCATCTATCGCCTCACAGCATTGAGTAAATATTTCCAACTACTATGATTTCTCTACCAGATTTTGAACGGCTAGATTATCACAGGAGCTAAATAAATTGATACAACAAAACCAATATGACCTTTTCCTACCAGTAGATGTGGGTTGAGATATATTAGCAAGATGAAAAGAAGATGATACTTTATTATCTCCTATCATGGATTTCACATCTCTAAATCTACTCAAAACATTGAACATAGATAATTACCTCAAAGAATTCTGATTACTTACAGACTGAGAACTTAGACCTGATTGAGCAAAAGAAATACTTGAAGAAATAGAATTTAAATGATTATTATTAGATCAATCACAAATATTTTTGCAAGATGACAATGTTCAGACTTTTATAAAAATATTTAATGAAATAAAAAAAATCAGAGCCTGACATACAGGAGTGATGACAATCCAAACTTTGGAAAAATTATGATCCAATCAAGATATAGATACACAATATAGATTTAGATCTCAGATATGAAAAACCAAACGACATACACAATTTGATGTCAATCTTCCCTATCAATATTTTGGTAAAACATATTTGATCGATTGAAAAAAATTTGCAACAGATAGAATAAATACAGCTTTTGATTATGAAAATACACTAGAGCAATATATCAAACTCAAATCTACACAAATGAAATGGAAAACAGAAATGGATCTTTTTTATTTACGATCATGAGATAATCGAACTACTCCAGAGCAGAAATGATATTGTATGCAATTTTTGATCCCATCAACAATGATAGATACATTATCTAGAAAAGAAATTATCCAAGCATGAATAGATCAGTTATTATCTTGAGAATCAGATATAGCTTTGATTTCTGCAGACGATATAAATTTAGTAAAATCAGATAATTTACATATAAAACAAGCATGAAATTTCTATCTAATCTACAAACAAGAGATTCATGACTTTGTAGATTCTACAGTACAACAGATAAATCAGTATCAAAATTTTAAATAAGAATATAATTATGTCATACTCAGACAAAATATTAACAGATATAATGATCCAAAAAAAAGAATCTCGAGCATCTACTCTAGAACATTTACCGTTGATATATAAAAAACAAATACAGAAATTACTTTCTGGATCTGAAAATTTTATAATGGATGATATTCAAGCTGCAAAAAAAAGAGAAATCATATCAGATATTAGAAAAAATTTACACACAGATATAAATAATGCTCAGAAAAAAATATTTGATTGTCTGGATGATATAGATTCAGAGATAAATAAAAAAGAAGAGATGTATTACAAAAGAAAAATATTAGTAGGTGGTTTTTTTGCAACTCTAAAGTTATTATTTTCAGAATGAAATTTTTTGCAAGTTCCTTTTATACGAGCAAAGGTACAGAAGAACTGAAAATATCTAGTTGATGAGGTAGATAAATTATCCTTTGATGAGGTCAGAGAACTATCAAAATTTAATAAAGATAGTAAAGATCTATCTAATAATATTGAGAATATAGTAAAAAATATTCTTGTAAAAATTTCATACGATTATATCAATAATTATAGTGATAGGATAAATGAATATACAAAATATCAGATTATAGATTCTGCTAAAAATAAATATCCAGATATATGAAACAATAAATTAATGTTCTTTGATAGACCAAAACAAGTACAAGAATTAAATAAAAGTTTCTATGAATATTTAAGCCCTATTTTAAATGAGTATTTTTTAGATTATTTATCATACAATATTGATAAATATAAATCTATTAGTAATTTATTCTATGACCTATTCCTTTCTATGCATTTTTTGTTGCAAGATGAATCAATAGATGATATATTTATAAAATTCGCTCAGAGTTACATAGATAAATTGTTTGAGAAAACACAGGAAAGAAAAATTTGAAAAATCACTAAGCAAGAAAAAAACAATTCGGAAGATATTAGAATATTAAATAATGCTCTAAAATCCCATGTTCATAGCAAGTCAATAAATCCTGATGTATTGGATATTATAGAAGAATTATCTCAGTTAGCTGAAATATCATCATTCCAAGAAAACGAGTTTAAGAGACTTTTTTTAAAAAGATATCGCAACAAGACACAGATTAGAATATATGACTTAGAAGAAAAGTTTTGAATCAATGGAGAATTGATATCTGATACTATGATAAAAAAATTAAAGAAAATTTGATTCAATATATTAAAAGATTATAAACAAGAACATATTATACAAGAAGATCCAGTAGTTCATACCAATAAAATAAATGATGATACTACTGACAATACAGCTGTAAATATATCAGACAATGATAATGTTCCAGAAGAAATTCGAGAAACAAAAGACATTATAAAAATTTTAGAAGCTTATGGCTATAGTATTTCCAATACCAAAAGATTTGAGAAACAATTTGACGCTCTCTATACCACACACAAGAAAAAAGATTGATTATTCTCTATACTGAGAAACAATATTAAGAGACCAGAAAAAAGAAATATTTTACAATACTGGGCCATAGATCTAAGATATTGACATAGAATATTGATCTTAAATAAAAATGAAATTGATTGAATATACAATCATGAAGAATATAGCAATCGTGTAAAAGCTATAATATAAAGTTTCATATATATATTAATTTATCATTTAATATTTCCTAATGCGTTTAGTACCCAATCTTCCTAGTCCAAATTTTCCAAATTTAGCAAACATAAAACTCTATGTAGGTTGATTACAAAAATCACTACTAAATATTCTTGATAAAGAAAAATTTAATCAATTGCCTGTAAATATAATCAATGAAGAAATACCAGACACGAGAAATATTACTTTTGTAAGACACCTTGAGAGTAAATACAATGAATACAAAGAACTTATAAAATCCAATCCTGATTATCAAGAATTTATGACAACAGATAATATTGCAAGAAAAAAAGAATTAGTTCAGGTTTTATTAAAAGATTTTTTTGAACAAGTAGGTATAGATTATGAAACTCAGTTATCTAGCAAATGACATGAAGAGTGAGAAATACTTTCCCAAAATTATTCAAATATGATTGCTCAACATCCAGAAGTTTTTCCTGATCTTATTTATGTTTCACCTTATGTTAGGACTAGATGGACATTATACTATATGCTCAAAAATATTAAATGATTGAAGATGGATTTTGATGAATTGATAAACGAAAAAAAATTGAAAGATTTAATTGTATGATCTTTTAATGGTCGTAAATTTTCTATCAAGGTAGATGAACGTATCAGAGAAAGAGATCACGGTTCCAATATTGCACCTAGTCATATAAGAGATTTCCTAGATGGTGAAAAATGATTTCACGATATGCTTAGCAAACTCCAGAGAGAAAAAATATATTATTATACTTCACCTGCATGATGAGAATCACAAGTACAGACAAATGCTAGAGCGAAAGAATTTTTGCTTAGAAATTATGAAAAGAAGAAGTTCAAAAATATTTTATGTGTCAGTCATCACTTAGAAATATTATGAAGTATCCAATCTATTTCATGATGAAGCTTCGAAACATTCTACAAGCTCAACGAATTACGAAGACCAGCAAATGGAAGTTTCACTATACTTTCTCAGATTCCCAAAACTGAAGTAGGCGAAGAAAATAAATTTAGAATTTCCGCATATAATTTATCCTTGGAAGAATAAGTGTTACTTAGTCATTGTAAATTTACTTTGTCATATAGAGCTTGTCGAGATATCCCTTTAAGAGATTTCTCCACTACGGTCGAAATGACAATGATAATAACAAGTTAATAAAAAAAATCTGCCCCTCAAAAAGAGACAGATTTTTGTTTACCGGTTAAACCGATTTAGAACATTCTCGCAGGTGACATTTTACTCCTACAAACTTCAGTCGCAACTGAATTTATATTGTTGAATATTGCATCCCAGCGATCTCCATTTGTAGGCATCTGAGCAATTGCATTATCGCGATTAAAGAAAGAAATATTCCTTCCAAATGCAGCGGCAGCATTATCTACTACAACTTTACCATCTTTACCTTTGATAGTTGCAGGTACACCACCAGTAGATGAAAGATTATTCAAGACATCTACAAAGTGAACTCTTTTGTTGTAAATACATGTTGCCAAAACATCATGTTCAAGAGCTTGTTTTCTTCCTCCTGTCGTGATAAGTAAATCAGCTGATCGAATATAATAGTCAGCATAATCATCTGAATTGTTAGCAACAAACACAGGTATTTCATCATCTTTTACATACATCATATACGCCGGACAAGAAAACCCAAGTAAATCAATATTGAAATATCTTGCTACTTTTTCTATTGCCATATCTATTCCCATATCAGATGCTCCATAGCTTAGCTGTAATCTTGCTCCATCAAATTTTCCTCTCAGATGTTTGATTGCATTTTTTAGTATAGCTTCACAAGCTGCTTCGTATTCGCCGGCTTTGATACCATACCTCAGGAGATGATCTTCACTCATATAAGAGTATCCATTCATTGTCAGGACAAAATTATCCTGTAAAGATAGATGATCTTTTACAAATGAATCATATTCGGTGGGCAGGTAAACAGGTTTTTTGTAGAAAGTTTTTTGGTATATCCTTTCTTTTTCAGGAGAATCGGTATTGATACATATTGCACCATATTTCAACGATCCTTCAGATCCCAAAACTTGTATTACAGTATTGCCTTCTTGACGGAAAATAATTCCATCTTTTCCAATTTTCTTTTTCATTTTTTCTGATTTTTAAGCTGGTTGTACTACATTTTCATCTACCGCTTTCTTAGCTTTTTCTTGCTCTCTTTTCTTAATATCAGCAATGTAATTTTCCTTAATCTTTTCCGCAAAACTTTTTCCATCAGTACCAGCGGGCATTACAAAGCCAACATTTTTTATGGTATATTCATCATTCCATTGACTGAAAAGTTCTGGAAAGTGTTTTTTTAGATCTACCCTTACATTAGCAAATACAAATGATTCTGCCCACATTTTATCATACTGCTTGTCCATCCGAGATGTATAATAGAGATAGGTCCCCAGAAGGATGACTGCAATATAGGGATTTACATGTAGCCATAAAGTAGGATATCCAAAAGAAAGTCCACCTATACCCGCAACAGCAAATATTATTGGACCAAATATATTACAACCAATTAGTGAGTTCATAGCTTCATCATACATAGAATAAGCTTTTGTATTGATAATTATAGGTTTAAGCTCTTCTGGTAATGTGTATAACTCTGGATGAAAATATTCCCTTGAATATCCCATGTAGATAAACTCTGTATTGTTTGCTCCGGCTACAATATTGTTATATGCATTTATCATCTTTTTTTTTCTGTATGTAGTTAACTGCATAATACCATACACGATAAACATCACAGAAAGACCAGCACAACAAAGAAGCATTTCTACTACTGTGAGGTTAGAGTGAACCATTGTAGGGAAGAAGAACAATACAAGTGGAAGAACAAGTCCACTTATAACCTGGAACCAAAAGTTTTTTTTTGCTTGTTTCCAGATACTTTCAGCGATTTCATTTTTTGTTTTCATTTTGTTTTAGTTTAAATTTATTTTTAAGTTTTTTAATTTTGATTAATAATATAAATATATTAAAGTAAATGTCAATAGATATAAATTTAGAATATCTGCATATAATATATCATTTGAAGAATAAAGAAACTAGTCTTTGCGAATTTACTCCGTCATATCGAGCTTGTCGAGATATCCCTTTAAGAGATTTCCTTCTTGTAGAAGTACAGGTCTCCACTACGGTTGAAAAGACCGTGATAATGACAAATTATTAAAAAAAAATCTGCCCTCAAAAAGAGACAGATTTTTGCTTATCGGAAACACCGATTAAGTATTGTTTTGGATTATCGTGGCGACATATTTCCAATCGCCCATGTTTGCAAATGTTGCACTTACCGCACAGTCTCTTGCTTCTACATCCTGGTCATTATAGATCAGATTGATAGAAACAAGAAATTTTGTATCCTGGTAGTGCTCAGCAAATTTTATCATAACCTTACAAGCACGGGCATTTGCTACCAGTGTGTTGCGCTTAAAAACGATTGCACTTATCGGCTGGTTATTCAAAAGTTTTGCCTTTGCTATTTCATCCAGGGCATTGATATCATAAGTGACAAATATTAATTCAAAACTCTTTCCCAGAAATTTCTGGATTTCATTTTGAATTGTTTCCCACTCAAAATTATCCCAACCGAAGAATAAAATTTTCTTTTTCTTGTTCTTGTTCATGTTATTTTGTTTTTGTTGTGTGAGATTTTTTATTAAGCATTTAAATTTCAATAAAGTTATCTACTCAGTTTCAATATTCTAATCTTTTGTCGATATTGATGACCATCATGATATTTATTTTCAAGTCATTTTTCATTTATTAAATACTTCATCCATTCTTTATCATTCAATACATTTCAAACTTTCAAAGGGACTTCCATTTCATCTAGTAGTTCTATCTTGGCTTCACAATTTTCTAATATTGGATTTATTACATCATCAGCAAGATTAGAAATATTTATAATCAGATATTTATTAAAGTTTCTTATCAAATATATAGGTAGTTGGAGTCCTTCATAAGCATTGTCTTCTATAGCTTTTTTTCTAGGTATATATGGAGGATTGCAAACTATCATATCAAAATATTTTCCTTCCAAATATTTTTTTGCATCTTGTAAAACAAATTCTGCCCTAGGATCTTTATTTGTATCTACAAAATATCTCTCTGCATTTTGATTGATATCATTTATTATTATTTTTTTTAAATTTTTTGCTTTTGTGGAAACATACTTAGCAATAAATCCTGGACCGCCTCATGGCTCTATTAAACTTTGGATATCACTATAATCCAAATCTTTTATTGCCCTACAAAATAGTAATGTATCAATATTTGGTGATCGCACACCATTATATTTACCTTGTTCAAATTCCATCCTTAGTCAGTCATATTCCACTATAGTCATAGGTTTACGAAGCAACAACTGCACAGTCTGTCTAGCGGTATAATCTTGTATATTAAATAATTTATAATCATCTGTCATCAAAACAGGATCTTGTATTGTCGTTACGAGTTGCTCTTTTGTATGAGGATATTCATATATTCTATTTCAGTTTCCATCTCTATCATGTCACATAGTTTCAGCTAGTTCAGGTCCAGTAGCATATATTTCTTGAATTTTCAAATCTCTATCAAATTTTAATTTCATACAAATTTTTAATATATAAATCAGAATTACTATAAATATTTACAAGTAAAAGTCAATACTATAAAATTATCTGTCACTATTTATTATGGGGCTTTTCCCGCCCCAAACCCCAGGACCAATCTTTTTGTCTTGATACAAAAACATTGGATAAAAAAATCAAGTCGCACAAAACGACTCGTTGTGCGACGAACTTACTATTTTTATAATTTTTGCAGTAATAAAAACTTTCATCTTGTAAAACTTCAATACTCCAGCAAAAGCAATAAATGATTTGGCAATGTCCTAAGCGAAGTCTTAGGGTTCTTTACAAACCTGCCCCGCAATTGCGGTGGTTGTTTGAGCCGCTAATCATAAGTAAAAAGCAAACTGAATAGTTGTAGTCCCGTAGTACTACGGGATAAAGAACTAGCTTTTTTGCTCTTGCCCTAAGCGAAGTCTTAGGGGACTTTTTTAGTTTTTGCAAAACTATAAATGGTAATGAAAAAAAGTCAGTCTCCGAAGGAATTTAATAAAGTTTTAAAATAAATTCTCATTTCCTTTGGTCCTTCACTTCTTTTCCCTTCATTCTTCAGGACAAGTCAAAGGAGCACATAGTTAGTAATTGTCCAAACAACAAATATTGCTTTTTCTAAAAAAAAATCTATACTCAAAAAAATTTAAAACTTAATTTAAAAAATGATCAAACAAAAAATTCTTGTAACTGTAGATAATGTGATCTTTACAATCATCCAAGATCAGCTTCATGTCTTGCTTATCAAAAGAAACATAGAACCCTTCAAAAATCAGCGATCTGTGCCTTGATGATTTGTACTTGATAATGAGGATTGTGATGTGGCTGCCTACAGAGAATTAGAAGAAAAAACAAATGTAAAGAATGTTTATCTTGAACAACTCTATACATTTTCTGACCCCAAGAGAGATTCTAGGGGTAGAGTAATAAGTATTGCTTATATGGCACTTGTTGCTAGAGAAAATATATTTATAAAAGCCTGATCTTATACATCAGAAGTAAAATTTTTCCCAGTAAACTCATTACCAAAACTATGATTTGATCATAAAAAAATAATTGAATATGCAGTACAGAGACTTAAATGGAAGATGGAATATACAAATCTTTCTCAATTTATTTTACCAGCAAAGTTTACACTTTCAGAACTACAAAAAGTTTATGAAACTATCTTAAACAAAAAATTTGATGTAAGAAATTTTAGAAAAAAAATAGATAGTCTACATATCATCAAAGAAACTTGAGAAAAAGAAATATGAGTCCAATACAGACCAGCAAAACTATATAAATTTATAGATAAAAAAGTTAAGATAATAGAGATAATATAAAAAATAGAAAATAAAAAATCCACATATGTGGATTTTTTTTTATCATAAAAGAATTGTTTTTATTTTTTTTGATAATACGATTTAAACATTCAACGACCTTTTTCTTCTTCTCAAACAAGTATTCTAATATCTCGCTCTACCATTCAACGTCTAGCACTAATAATTTTTAGTTTATATTTAATTTTATCTTCTACCAAAATAGGTTTTCTAAAATTAAAATTATTATCAATAACCAAATGATTTGATCATGTTACTTTGAGAGCATTATGAATTACAGCTTCATTTGTAATCATAGATTGTTGTAATGATCCTGGCACTGGAGATTTTCATAATTTTGTATCTTTAGATATTTCCTTATCGTAATGAGGATTCCTATCTCATATTATACTCACAAAAAAATCTACAAGTTCCTGTGTTATACACATAGTTGGACTTGTGTATTCATATCATACCAAAGAGTCATTTATTTCAGATAGTCAAACTGTCTTTGTATCTATCATTTCTTTAAATTCCCAAACCTTTCAATTTTTTAAAGCTTCAAAAGATAAATCTGGTAAAATATAATTTTTATCTTCACTTATTTGATTATCAACTTTCATTAAATTTGCTCCTCAGTATTCTAAATTTGCACCAAAAGCTCATAATATAATCTGATCTGGTTTGTTTGAATTTTTCAATACAGACTCAAGTCAATGTATAATGGATGCTCCACCCATATTTCATTCTTTAATACTTTCTTTTCGAACAGTTGCATTATCTCAAATGCTTTTTTCTATTCATTCAATAATTTTAGCATTAGCATTATGAGGAATATAAAATATTGCTCCTCATGATCATTTGACTAGTGTATCAAAAACTTCTTTTCCAACTTGAACTGCAAATTTATAGACAGCTTTACCATTTGGCATAGTGAGTTGTTCATGATGTTTTTGTTCAATAGAACGAAGCGAATTTTCATCTGCCTCCATACTATTCAAAGAAATATCTCATATTTCATATGAGTTACCAAGTTGTTTTGTAGATATTAGCATTACTCCACTAGCATCACTCATCATTGGCATTGTTGTTGGATCTTTAGTTTTAGATCGGATATCAGAAGCGATTATTAAAAAATTTTGATCTTTTCATGTTTGTTCTTTTCTTTTTTTCATTTCACTATTAGCATAATAGAGAGATTGTATTGCTCACGAACATGCTGATCAAATATTTACTCTAGGTTTTTCTTTTGATAGTCATATCCTTGATGCAATTACATTAGCTAATCCAGGCAAAACATCGTATGTTCAAGTAGAACTACAAAATATTCAATCAATATTCTGATATTCTAATCAAAAATCTTTTAAAAGACTAGCTATACATACTATTATAGATTTATATTGATCAGTATTTGTAAATTCTCTTACTGATTCTATTCACATTTTACTTTTCAGATTACCATCTGATATTTTTATGTCCTCTCAAACATTTTTTTTATCTCATAATTCTGTTTTTGCTCACAACAGAAATGTTTTATTTCACATTAAAGCTATTATTTAATAAATACATTATATTATAATCCAAGCTCATTATTTTGTCAAATATTTAGTAATATAAAAAATAGTAAAACAAAAGACGCCAAGCAAAAACTCAGCGTCTTTTTTACAAAAATAAATTTAAATTAGTTTTTCGTTTCAGAAGTTTCATCAGGTTCTTCCACTACTTCTTCAGGCATTTCATCGGGTTCTTCCATATCATCCAGTGCGACAATGAAATCTTTGATAGCGGCTTCGATATCTTCCAAGCTGTAAGGAGTCTGTTCAAGTTTTTCTCCCATTACATTTTGGTAAAGTTCCATGTAGCGATCAGAAATTTCCTGAACAATTCCATCAGGAATTTCTGGCATTTCCTGACCAGGATCACCTTTGAATCCATGGTTCATCAGCCATTGCCTTACAAATTCTTTATCAAGAGAATGAGGCTTTTTGCCTGCCTTTAGACTTTCTTCAAATCCAATGATATAGAGATATCTCGAAGAATCAGGCGTATGAATCTCATCAATCAGATAAACACGATCTTCATAAACACCAAATTCATACTTGGTATCCACCAGGATCAATCCCTGTTGAGTAGCTATACTGGTTCCTAGTTCAAACAGTTGCAATGAAATTTCTTCCATTTCTTGATACTGTTCCCATGTTGCAAGTCCTTGTGCTACGATTTCTTCAGGAGAAATATTGAGATCGTGGCCCTCTTCGGCCTTTGTTGTTGGTGTTACGATAGGTCCATCAGGAAATTCATCCCATTCTTTCATTCGATCAGGAAGAGTAATCCCACATACTTCACGAGCACCTTCTTCATAGAGTCTCCACAAACTACCAGTGAGACGACCGCGTACAATCATTTCTACTTTTAATGGATCGGTCATTATCCCAACAGTAACCATAGGATGAATTTCGTTCAGTTTCCAGGTATTACATATACCACATTCATCAGCTTCATCGAGAAATTTTGATGCAATCTGGTTCAATACTTGTCCCTTGAAGGGAATTCCTTTGGGTAATACCTTATCAAAGGCAGAAATGCGGTCGGTCGCTACCATAAACAGATAGGTTTTACCCTTATGTTGATGAGTATAAACATCTCGCACCTTTCCGGTGTGGATTTTTGTTAATCCAGGAATCTGAAAATCAGTTCCTAAAATAGGTTTTTGCATAAGTTTTGTTTTTATTTGGTTAGTAATAGTTTTTTTAACCAAAATGTAATCCGAAATGCACATAGTTATAAAATAAGTAGTATAGGAGTAAATTAGCTTTACTTCTAAATTATATCTCATGACATATTTATCCGAACGTGAAAGATTGTTAATATATAGATGAC
>Ga0194063_10000040_pt1 | contig 99109 bp, 73 predicted proteins | sample SepL3720m_MetaG_FD_155459 | JGI IMG/M metagenome (GOLD analysis project Ga0194063, IMG submission 155459) | Anoxic zone freshwater microbial communities from boreal shield lake in IISD Experimental Lakes Area, Ontario, Canada - Sep2016-L373-20m | ecosystem: Environmental > Aquatic > Freshwater... | reverse complement strand
CCGAAGGCGATGAAGAACGTTGCCATCAGCCAGCGGGATAGTGCCCGATGCAATAGATTTCGCCGAACCTCGACGGCGAGGGTCAGCAGTAGGACGGGAAGTACCTGGGCCAGGGTAGCGGCGGTAGCGCCGTCTAGCAGCTCAATTTTCACGCCGGGAGATCAGCTACCGGACGAGGACCCGCCGCCGGCTTCGGCCGGCAGCGGAGGCGGCAGTGGAACGGCGGAACTTGGTTGCGCCGCGGCGGTCTTGGGTGCCGACGAGGTCGCACTGGGTGAGGCAGCCGCGGTAGCCGGTGTCGTCGGTGACGCTGTGCCGGATGTGGTCGTGCCGGATGTGGTCGTGCCGGATGTGGTCGGCGCTGCACTGGTACTCGGCGTGCTGGTCTTGGTAGTCCCTGTGGTGGACGTCGCGGGCGATTGCGGAGAGTTGAAGTCGGTCCAGGACTCGGATCTGATGGTGCTCCCGCCCGCGCTGACGGTCAGTGATGTTGCAGTGACGGTGTAGGTCACCCCGTCATTCATGGCGACATAGCCGCCATCGGATGTCTGCGACGCGGCGACAATCAGTTTGGCCCCATCGCTGACGCGAACACCGCGATACTCGTACGTCCCGGCGGCCGTCTTGCAGATTGCGACCCGAGAGGTATCGGTGGTGCCGAAGATGACTGCGGTGTCGGGTTTGGTGCACCGGGCGGTGGAGTCCACGTACCCCTGGCTGTCAGATGGCGGCACGGCAGTGGGCGCGGCGAAAGCCAGTGGCACGCCGAGGACAACCAGTGCCGAGGTTGCCGCGGCGGCGAGGATCAGGCCGGGCTTACGAAGAGTGGAGGTATTCATCGATTTCCACCAGACCACAGTTCTACGCTGCTCAGCCAGCCAGGACGCGGGACGTTGCCGAGGCACAACCCAATCGTTAGGCGCCCGAGACCAATTCGTCGACCCACGCTCCGGCGGATAGAACTGCCGACACGCCCAACTGGTCATCGAGTACCACGAGGTCGGCACGCGCACCACGTTGCAGGGTCGGGTTGGGCAGTCCCAGCGCACGCGCCGGATTGATCGAGGATTGGAGCACCGCAACCATCAACGCCTCGTCCCGAGGCAGGCCGCTGTGGTCGACGGCGAACCGGAACAACCGATCCATCGTCGCGGTGCTGCCCGCGATGGTCTCGGTCCCGGCCAGGTGTGCCACGCCGTCGGTCACGTCCACAGCCAGTGGACCGATCCGGTAGGCACCGTCGGCCATACCAGCCGCGGCCATCGCATCAGTCACCAGTGACACCCGTTCAGATCCGGCACTGTGGGTGACGTGGCGGTACAGGGCGGCGTCGACGTGAACTCCGTCGGCGATCACCTCGACGGTCACCCGCGGATCTTCCAGCAGGGCGATCACCGGCCCCGGTTCGCGGTGATGGATCGGGCGCATGGCATTGAAAAGGTGCGTTCCCACCGTCGCTCCGGCGTCGATCGCGGCGTGAGTCTGGGCGTAGGTGGCCTCGGTGTGCCCGATCGCGGCGACCGCTCCCGCGTCGACGACCTGACGGATCGCCGCCAGACCGCCGATGCGTTCCGGGGCCAGGGTGACCATCCTGATGGTGCCGTCGCCGGCGTCGAGGACTCGGGCCAGTTCAGCCGGATCGGGGTCGCGTAACAACGTCGGATCGTGCGCGCCGCACCGTTCCGCCGACAGCCAGGGACCCTCCAGGTGAGTACCCGCGACCAGGCCGGCGCGAACCAGTTCGGCGAGTTCACGCACCTGCCGCAGTAGATCGTCGGGCGCCTCGGTGACAAGGGAGGCGATCAACGTCGTGGTGCCGTGCCGGCGGTGCAGGGAAACCGCGGCGGCGGTCTGGTCGGCGCCGGCCGAGAAACTGCCGCCGCCGCCGCCGTGCACGTGGGTGTCGACGAAGCCGGGCACCACCGTGGTCGCGCCCAGGTCGTGATCGGGCCGGCGCGGTGGTGATCCGGTCCCGATAGCGGTGATGTCGGTGCCCGACACCTCAATCCACCCCGGCCGCAACAACTCTGAGCCGGACATAACGGTGCCGGCGGTCAGCAACACCTCAGATGCCCTGCCAGTCGGGCTTGGATCGGTAGGTCTCCCGGTAGTAGTCGGCCAGCTGCAGTCGGTGCGCCGCGGCATCGTCGACGAATACCGTGGCATGCGGATGGTGCTGCAGGACACTGGCGGGCCACAGCGCTGAGACCCCGCCCTCCGCCAGTTGGTGAACCGCCTCGGCCTTACTGCGGCCGGTCGCCACCAACACGACGTGCCGGGCGTCCATGATCGTTCCCAATCCCTGCGTCAGGCAATGGGTCGGGACGGCGTTGATGTCGTCGCCGAAGAAGCGCGCGTTGTCCAACCGGGTCTGGCGGGTGAGCGTTTTGATCCGGGTCCGCGAGGCCAGCGAAGACCCGGGCTCATTGAATCCGATATGCCCGTCGGTGCCGATCCCGAGGATCTGAAGGTCGATTCCCCCTGCCGCCTGGATGGCGTCCTCGTAGGACGCGCAGGCGGCCGGAATGTCGGCGGCCAGGCCGTCAGGACCGGCCACCGCACCGGGTGCGAAGTCCACCCGTGAGACGAAGACGGTATCGATGACGTTGCGGTAGCGCTCGGGGTGATCGGGGGGCAGGCCTACGTACTCATCCAGGGTGAAACCTCGGGCTTCGGCGAACGATATCCGCCCGGCCGCGCAGCGGGCCGCGAGTTCGTCGTAGATTGCCAATGGCGACGAACCAGTGGCCAGGCCCAGCACTGCGTCGGGCTTCCGGGTCACTAGCAATTCGATCGCATCGGCCGCCGCACTACCGATCTCCGCGGCATCACGCAGGATGACTACTTCCATCGTCGCCGCTACTTATTCGCCGTGAAAAGCGTTGCGCCCGAAACAATATCGGCACCTGCTCCCACTTCGGGTCCGACGGTGACGTTTGACGCCTCACGCTCGTCCATCACAACCACGGGAATCACCGGGCTGTACCCGGCGGCGACGATCGCCGGGACGTCGTAGGAGATGATCGGCTGGCCTGCGGCCACGGTGTCACCTTGGGCAACGTGTGCGGTGAAACCGGCACCGTTGAGTGCGACGGTGTCCAGGCCGAGGTGCACCAGGATGCCGACTCCCTCGGCGGTCATGATCACGTAGGCGTGCGGCATCAGCCGCAACAGCGTCCCGCTCACCGGTGCCAGCGCATTGATGACCTCTCGGGGTGGGTCGATGGCGGCCCCGTACCCGACCATGCCCTGGGAGAAGACCGGATCCGGAACGTCGGTGAGCGCAAGCGCACGGCCGTCGACGGGGGCCAGCACCAGTGTCGAACCCATGGAATCTCCTTCGCGCAAAGGGGCGTGTGTGAAGAAGGATAGAGATCAGCTTGGTCCCGGGAGGCCAAAACCGACTCTCGCGTCATGGGATGAGGTCTAAACTTCCGCTGAGCTGCGATAAAGGAAGGCTCTGCCGGATATGACTGAACTAACCAAAGCCTCAGGCGCGCAACCGAAGTCGGGATTCAACATTCCAGGTTTTGCCCAGCTGCAGCGGCTGGGTAAGAGCCTCATGCTGCCGATCGCCGTGCTGCCTGCCGCTGGCATCCTGTTGAGGCTGGGCCAGCCCGACCTGCTGGGCAAGATCCAGGTGCCGGTTCTGGGGTCCTTCTTCAAGGCGATGAGCGCCGCTGGCGACGCTATATTCGGCAACTTAGCCATGCTTTTCGCGGTCGGTGTGGCGATCGGTTTCGCCCGCAAGGCCGACGGATCCACCGCACTGGCTGCAGTAGTCGGCTACCTGGTGATGCAGGCAGTGTTTAAGACGATGTCGCCGGTCGTGCTGCAGGATGTGCTCGATACTGCGGGCAAACAGGCACAGATCAACTACAGCGTTCTCGGCGGAATCATCGTCGGTCTGATTACCGCCGTGCTGTTCGACCGGTACCACACGATTCAATTGCCGCCGTATCTCGGCTTTTTCGGCGGCCGGAGGTTCGTGCCGATCATCGTTTCCTTGGTCAGCCTGGTGGTCGCCTTCGCTATGAGTTATTTCTACCCAATCTTCAACACTGGCCTCACCGGGCTTGGGAAGTTCATCGGCGGCGCCGGAGCGTTCGGCGCGTTCACCTACGGATTCGCCAACCGAATGCTGATTCCCATTGGCCTGCACCATATTCTGAACTCCTTCATCTGGTTCCTCTACGGCAGCTACACCAAGCCCGACGGCACGGTCGTGACCGGAGAACTGACCCGGTTCACCGCCGGCGACCCAACTGGCGGGCATCTGACCGCAGGCTTCTACCCGATCCTGATGTTCGGTCTGCCGGGTGCGGCGCTGGCGATGATCCACGTCGCCAACGCCAAGCAGAAGAAAGTGGCCTTCGGCATCCTGTCCGCCGCCGGGCTGACGGCGTTCCTGACCGGGGTCACCGAACCGCTGGAGTTCGCCTTTATGTTCGTGGCATTCCCGCTGTACGTCATCCACGCGATTCTCACCGGGCTCTCGCTGGCGATCGCCTATCTGCTTGACATCCACCTCGGGTTCTCATTCTCGGCCGGCCTGATGGACCTCCTGCTGTACGGCACCGCACCGGCGGCCAAGAATGTCCCGTTACTCGTCGCCATGGGCGTGGTGTTCTTCTTCCTCTACTACCTGCTGTTCCGGTTCGCCATCACGAAATGGAACATGCGCACGCCGGGCCGCGAGGTCGAGTCGGACTTCGAGGAGGAGGAGAAAGCCAACCTCAGCGACGGCGCCAACGCGGCAACCGCCGTACCGGCGGGGGCAACCGCAGTCACAGGCGCTCCAGCGCGGGCGGACAGCAAGGCCGAGCAGTTGATCGCCGCATTCGGCGGCCGAGCCAACCTGGTCAACGTCGACGCCTGCATCACCCGGTTGCGAATGGACGTCGCCGATCCCACGAAGGTCGACCAGGCCCGGCTGAAAGCACTCGGTGCGGCCGGGGTTATCGAGATCGGCAACAGCGTGCAGGCGGTGTTCGGCACCCAGGCCGAGGCGTTGAAAAACGACATTCTCGACGTGCTCTAGATTCCCGCGGGCGACGCCTGCGGCCGTGTCGCAGCGACCGGCAGTCGAATTCGCGCCGGACAATGGGTGTCGTGCCCACGATCAGAGCGCTGACCGGTCTGCGGATCGTCGCCGCGCTGTGGGTGGTGCTGTTCCATTTTCGACCGCTGATCTGGCAGGCCTCGCCGCGACTCGAGGACGATCTGGCACCACTGCTTGACGCCGGCGCGCAGGGCGTAGATCTGTTCTTCATCCTCAGCGGTTTCGTATTGACCTGGAATTACCTGGATCGGATGGGCCCACAGTGGTCGACGCGAGCCAGCATGCACTTCCTGTGGTTGCGTCTTAGCCGGGTGTGGCCGATCTATCTGGTCACCATGCACATCGCCGCGGCCTGGATCATTTTCACTCTGCACGTCGGCGATGTGCCGTCACCGGACGCAGACAAGCTCACCGCCATTAGTTATGTGCGCCAGCTTTTCATGATCCAGTTGTGGTTCGAACCATTCTTCGACCGGACCAGTTGGGACGGGCCGGCCTGGTCGATCAGCGCTGAGTGGCTGGCCTACCTACTCTTCGGTGTGTTGATTGTGGTGATCTTCCGGATCGCGGCGGTGTCGCGGGCGCGAACGTTGTTCATGCTCGCCTTCTTCGCCACGTTGCCGCCGACGATCCTGTTACTGGGCAATGGTGTGCTGTACACCCCGTGGAGTTGGCTGCCACGGATCATCGCCCAGTTCGTCGCCGGCGCGTTGGCCTGTGCGGCCGTCCGTCGACTCCGGCTCGGCGACACCGCCCGACGGGGTGCCGGCTATCTTTCGGTGCTGCTCGTGCTCACGATGGTTGTGCTGCTGTACTACGTCGATGCGCACCCGGTGTCGAGCATGGTCGACCCGGGTGGGCTGGTAGCCCTGATGTTCATGCCACTGGTGGTGACGCTGGCGATCGGGGTGGGTGTGCTGCCGACGTTGTTATCGACCCGATTGTTGGTCTACGGCGGCCAGATTTCATTCAGCCTCTACATGATTCACGAGCCGGTGCACACCGCCTGGAATTGGGCCGTCGCTCAGTACTTGATCGTGATGCCGAAGTCGGTAGCGAAGCTCGCCGTGGTGGGGCTGATTCTGGCGGCGATTATGGCTGCGATGATGTTGTACCACTTCATTGAGGAGCCTTCACGACGCTGGATGCGCCGGATGATCGATTTCCGGGATGCCAGCCAGGACAATAAAGCCGTGCCGAAGACGGTCGACATCGCACTTGATCCGCGCTCGGTGCTACCCCCGATACGTGCGAGGTGAATGAGCCTGAGGCGAAGGTGTTTTCACGTCGTGGCGGCTGTCGCCGTTCTTTTCTTTACCGCCATATCGGCTTCCCTGAGTTCTCCCGCTGCCCTTTGCTCCACAACGACCAAGATCGCCGTCATCGGCGACTCCTACACTGCGGGATCGGCTGAGGGCGGCAATGGACTCGCTGGCTGGCCCGCGTTGGCCGAGCAGTTACTGGCGCGTCAGGGTGTCGAGGTTGACGCCGACATCGCGGCCGAGGGCGGTGCGGGGTACGGGACGCGTGGTAGTCGGGGCAACGTTTTCCAGGACCTGACCGCGCAAGCGGTCCGGCGCGACGACGATCTCGTTGTATTCTTCGGGTCTCGCAACGACGAACCGGTGGATCCGCAGACGTTCCCAGCCCTGGCGGCCGGGACCTTCCAGCTGGCCAGATTCGCGGCGCCGGGGGCCAAGTTTCTGGTGATCGGCCCACCCTGGCCGACAGCCGGTCCGCCGCCGGCGGTGCTGAAGATCCGCGACAGTCTGCGCGACCAGGCGACGCTAGCCGGTGCCGTGTTCGTCGACCCCATCGCCGAAGGCTGGTTCGTCGGCCGCCCGAATCTGATCGGTCCGGACGGAGTCCACCCCACCGATACCGGACACGCCTACCTGGCCGAAAAAATCACGCCGCTCATTTTCGGCCAGCTCACCATCGCGGTGTGAGCAGGTCTAGTTCTTGTAGTGCGGCTCGAGGAGCGCGGCCCACGCGTAGGCCAACTGACCGTATTCGTCCTCGCATTGGCCGGCCCGGTCCTCGGGCAACTGACCACTGTTGACGATATCGGCATTGGCTTGCGGATCGGAACCGTAGATCCAGCACTGGAAGTTATAGGCTCGCGCCTGATCCAGAGTGTGCTCGTCGGCAAAACTGGACTCGTCGAGATCCGCGGGCGCAGCACTGGCCAGGTTGTACCAGTCGGCGGTGTCCTTGGCCGCCTGGACGTTATCCGCATTGACCTTGCCGTCGACGGGCTCGAGCAGCCAGTAGGCCGCAAGCTGGTCGGCCACATCCTCTTCCCGTCCGGTCACCGGCAGTTCGTAGATGTCAATCGCCATGTGACCGAGCTCGTGGTAGAAGGCTCCAACAGCGATCCGTCGTGCCGCGGCAGCTGGATCCGGGTCATCGCTGAACAGTTGCAGGCTGTTGTCGACATCCTCGTAGCACAGGATCACCTTCTCCTCGTCGGGGTCCCAGAAATCGTTCGCCTCCCCGCACTGTGAGCCCACGACCGGGATGTCATAGGGAAGTACAAACCAGTCGTTGACCTCTTGGGCGAGTGATTCGAGCAGGCCCGTTTCTTGCATCAACTCCTTGCCCTGGATCGCCTCCGGTGTGGTGGCGTCCTCGTAGACGACAGTCATCTGGCCTGAGTTGCCATCGTCGGCGCCCGCTGTACGCGCTGGCGAGTTCGCCGCGGAAATCGTTGCGGAGTTCGTTGCGGACGTCGTGGGGGTGGCCTGCGTTCCACCGCTGGCACTGCAACCGACGGCCAGCATGCCAACGACTGCCATCATGCACGAAATACCCTGCTGCATCCCTACCTCCTAGTGCCACGTCTCTTCGTTCGGAGCACTGTATCGATTAACTGCGCTGAAAAATTGATGAACTGCGCTGAAAACTACCGCGGTGAAACGATGTTCGGATCGTCTGGGTGGTCGGGATCCGGCGACGGTGGGATTGGCTGGCGGCTGAGCCAGTCCTTGAGTCGAAACAGTTGGCTGGAGACCAGCCCGGCGGCCAACAACACCAGACCGCCGACGATTACGTATGTCATGTTGGGTCAGCCCTCTCTGCTGGTTCGAGCCTACGCCCGGCACGCCCAAACCCATTAGCGAGCAGCGGATCTACCGGGCGACCGCCGCGGTCATGGAGCCCGACCACCGATAGACTTCGCACCGTGGTTGCGCCCGACGATCCGCTCTCAGCGGATGATGCACGCATCCTGAATCTCGAGTCGGACTCGATCACCGGTCACACCCTGAAGCTCGTCATCCTCGAGCCGGGAACCGGCCCCCTCGATCTCGACACCCTGAGAAGTGCTGTGGAACAACGCCTTGCGACCCAACCGCGGGCGACCCAGCGCGTCGATATGACCGGGGGCGACCCGCGCTGGGTGGCGGCAGGCGCGTTCGAGATCACCGACCACATCCGTCGCGTGCCTGCTCCCGACGCTGCCACCGACGCCGACCTCTGGCGGATCGTCAGCGGTTTGATGTCCCAGCATCTTGATCGCACCCGCCCGCTGTGGGCGTTCGACGTGATCGGTCCACTGGCCAACGGCAGGGAAGCGATCGCAGTCCGCATCCATCACGCGATGGCCGACGGAATCGCCTGCGTAGGGTTCTTGGAATCGGTGCTCTTCGATACCGGCCCGGATTCGCCGGAACCCGGGGGGCACCGGACGGGGCTGAAACCGACCGCCGCGCCGCTGAGCCGCGGAGGCGAGGCACTCCGGATGCCCGGCGCTCTCGTCCGCGAGTTGGGTCACCGCGTTTCGCACTCCCCGTTCGATCGGCCGATTACGGTCGCGCGTGAATTAGCCTTCATCGCAGTGCCGTTGGCCGAGATGAAAGAAATCGGTGCGTCGCGGTCTGGCGGCGCAACCGTCAATGACGTCCTGTTGGCGATCATCGCCGGTGGATTGCGCGAGTGGCTGCCCGCCGATGAATCGCGCGCCCGTCATCTGCGCGCGCAGGTTCCGGTCAGCCTGCACCACCGCGATGCGGCTGATGGCGCTGCGGGCAATCACGATTCGTTCATCAATATCGACCTGCCACTCGGGCAGGCAGATCCGCTGATTCGGCTGGATCTGATCAGCTCCGAGACCACCAGGCGTAAGCGTCTCGATGATGCCGGACAGATGTACGACCTGTTTCACGCCCTCGGCCGAGTGAAAGTGATTGACCGGGCGGTCCAGCATCTGGCCGGCAGCGCAAGCGAATTCAGCTTGGCGATCTCCAATGTCCCCGGTCCGGGCTACCCGGTCAGAGTTTCCGATCGAGTAGTGCAGCACCTGTTCTCGTCTTCGGAACCGGGTACCCACCACGCGCTGCGCATCTCGGCGATCTCGTGTTCCGGCGCTATCGGGATCGGGCTGTGCACCGACCCGTCTGCATTACCCGATATTGCTGGGCTCACCGATGCAATCGGCCGCGCGTACAGCGAATTGCGCGACGCCGCAATCGGCCCGGCTTAGGCGATACCGACCGCCACTCGAGGTTGTTCGTCGACGGCCGCGCTGTCCAGTACCAGTTCGGCTACCCGTGTCCGGTGTTGCTCGGCACTGCCGAGTAACGCGGCATCGGTGGCGGCGCGTTTGAAGTACAGGTGCGCCTGGTGTTCCCAGGTGAAGCCGATGCCGCCGTGCACCTGGATGGCATCGGCGGCGATCCTGCTGAACGCGGCCGAACAGGTCGCCTGCGCGATGCTGACCGCCAGCGCAGGATCGTCACTGCCGTCGGTCAATGCCCACACGGCGTGGTAGGCAGTCGATCGGGCGTGTTCGAGATCGACGAGCATGTCGGCAAGCTTGTGTTTGACCGCCTGGAACGAGCCGATCTGGCGGCCGAACTGTAATCGGGACTTGGCGTAGTCGACCGACAGGTCAAGCAGATGCTGCGCCGCACCGACCTGCTCAACCGCCAGCAGCGCGGAACCGACCTGCAGTGCGTGGGTGATCACCCGGTCGGCGTCAGCCGGACCGGCCAGGAGTTGTGCGGGCGCCCCGGAGAAGACGACGCCTGCCTGCGGGCGGGTGAGGTCCATCGTGACCAGCCCAGTGCGTTGCGCGCCTTCGCCTTTGGTGCCGACTGCGTACAGCCCCACACCATCGGATGCCTTCGCCGCCACCAGAAGGACGTCGGCAGACGTACCGTCGACCACCCGATCGACCGTTCCGGTGAGGGTGAACCTTTGACCGTCCGGGGTGGCCGTGACGTCGATCCGTTCCGGATCGAAAGCACCGGCGGAGTCGTTGACCGCGAACGCGGCCGTCTGCTCGCCTTCGATGAGGGACGCCAGCAGCTCATTGCGCGCCGACGAGCCCGCGCACGCCACCAGGGCCGGAATGGCGAGATAGACCGTTCCGAACAGTGGCCCGCAGCCCAGTGCGGCGCCGAACTCCTCGACGGCGACTGCCTGATCCACCAGTGAGCCACCGACTCCGCCGTCGGCCTCGGGAACCGACATCCCGAGTACGCCGAGTTCGGATCCCAAGCGGTTCCACACCGCCGCGTCGTAGGTGACGTCGGACTCCATCAGTCGGCGGACGGTGGGTTCGTCGAAATTCTCGGCACAGAACTTGCGCACCGCGCCGCGCAGTTGCTGCTGCTCGTCGCTGAAGGTGAACTCAGCCACGGGGCACATCCTTCCAGGGCATACCGGCATCGGCACGCAGGTCGCCGGGCAGGCCCAGCACCCGCTCGCCGAGGATGTTGCGCATCACCTCGGAGGTGCCGCCCTCGATGGTGTTGGCTCGGCTGCGCAGGTAGCGCTGCTGGATCGGGCCACGCCAGTCGCCGTCACGGTGTGCGCCGTGCATGTCGTAACCGTGGTACAGAATCCCTTCCGGCCCAAGCAGATCCATGCAGAACTCGTAGATCCGCTGGTTGAGTTCCGCGCCTACCATCTTGCCGATGGAGCCCTCGGGACCGGGATCACCGGCAGTGGCGGACGCGCGAGATCGCTCGGAGGTCAGCCGCTGTGCCTCGGCGCGCAGCCACAGCTGGGTCAGCCGGTCCCGGAGCACCGGGGTGTGCAGATCAGGACGCGACGCCCACAGTCCGACGGCCTCGGAAATCGTGCCGGCCCCACGGCGGCTGCCGCTGGCACCCAGTGCGCTGCGCTCGTTCATCAGGGTGGTCATCGCCACCCGCCAGCCGTCGCCCACGGCCCCGAGTCGGTGCGTGTCGGGGATGCGCGCGTCGGTGATGTACACCTCGTTGAACTCAGCCTGGCCGGTCATCTGCCGCAGCGGCCGGGTCTCGACGCCCGGCGCGTGCATGTCGAGGATGAAGTAGGTCAGCCCCTTGTGCTTGGGGGTGTCGGTGTCGGTTCGGGCCAGCAGCAGGCCCCAGCGCGCCTTGTGGGCCAGGCTGGTCCAGACCTTCTGCCCGTTGATGATCCAATCGTCCCCGTCGCGCACCGCGGAGGTGGCCAGGCCGGCAAGATCGGATCCGGCACCGGGTTCGGAGAACAACTGACACCAGATGTCCTCGGTGGTGGCGAGTGGCCGCAGGAAGAACTTCCGGATGTCGTCGCTCTGGGCGTGTTCGCGCACGGTCGGCGCCGCCATGCCGTAGCCCATCGGGTTGAGTCCGAGTGGCACCGGGCCGCCGGCACCCTGCAGGACGGCGTCGGCGACGGCCTGCAGTCCGCGGGAGACGCCGAGACCGCCGAGACCCTCCGGAAAATGCACCCAGGACAGCCCGGCGTCGTAACACGCGCCGAGGAATTCGGGCAGGGGGACTTCGTTGGGGTTGCGCTCGGCCACAACCTCCAGTGCCAGTTTGGTGACGTGGTCAGCGTCGAAAGCGGTACTCATCAGGCAACGATAGAAAACGTCGCCGCGGTCGATGCGAGCAGGTCGGTGTTGGTCTGGTGCTAGGCAGGCGGAACGTCGCCGACCGGTGGCGGTGGCAGTGGTTCCGGTACCGGTGGTGGTGGCGGCGGTTCCGGGGCCGGCGGCGGTGGCGGTGGCGGTGGTGGTGGTAGAGGTTCCGGCGCCGGCGCGGGCGGCGCAACGGGAGGCAGTACCGGCACCGTGATCGGCGGCAGACCCGGGATCTCGATGACGTTCACGTCCGGTGGCGGACCACCCTCGACCGGCGGCGCCTCCGGCGGTGGCGGCGGTGCCTGGTTGTAGTCGTTGTACTCGTTGTAGTTGTTGTTGTACCCCGGGTCGTACTGCGGAGTGGGTGCGCGATACACCGGCGGCGGCGGTGCCGGGGCGATTCCGGTGCTGGTGTTGATCGTGATGATGGACCCGGGCAGCACCTGACCGGCCGGGCTGGTGCCCACCACGGAGCCCTTCGATGCGGTGCTGTTCACCGGCGTCGGCTGATCGGATACCTGAAAGCTCGCGTCCCGGAGACGCTTTCGGGCGGCGTCGAAGTTCAGACCCGCCACGCTGGGCACCGCCGCGCCCGGGGCGCCGTTGACGTAGCGCGGATCGGTGGGCGGCAATACCACGGGTCCGAAGTTGGTGGCGATCGGGCTCATCGCCAGGAACCAGGTCTGGGCCGGTGACGTTCCGCCGTAAAGGTTTCCGCTGCCGCCGCACTTGCGTAGTGGGAATGCGCACAGCGCCGCGGGTTTCGGCGAGTCGTCGAATACATAGTTGGCGGCTGCCAGTTGGTTGGTGTAGCCGAGGAATCCCGAGGACCGGTGCGACTCCGTGGTTCCGGTTTTGCCCGCCATCGGCAACCGCCAGCCGACGGATCCGGCCGCACCCACGGCAGTACCCATGGTGGTGTCCTTGGCCAGGGCGTTGGTCAGGGTGTTGGCCAATCCCTCAGGAACCACCTGCTCGCATTTCGCGATCGGGACGTTGATCTCCTTGCCGTTGCGATCCAGCACCTTCTCGATCGGTGTCGGCGGGCACCACATGCCGCCGGACGCCAGGGTGGCGCCGACATTGGACAGTTCCAATGCGTTGAGTTCGAACGGGCCGAGCGTGAACGAGCCGATGTTCTCCCGCTTGACGTAATCGGCCAGGCTCTCGGCACTCTTCGGCACGTAGGCGCGTGCGGTCCCCGGGTCGGCGTAGGAACGCAGGCCGAGTCGCACGGCCATGTCGACCGTCCTGCCCACGCCGACCTGTTGGATCAGTTTGGCGAACGCCGTGTTGGGTGACAATGCCAGGGCGTCGGTCATGCTCAGCGGGCTGCGGTAGCCGGCGGCATTTTTCACACACCAGGTCTTGGGCGGGCAGCCTTTGGTATCGCTGTTGCCCAGGCCGCTGCCCTGAAACGTTGGCGGAACGTCGAGCAGTGCGTTGATGCCCATGCCCATGTCCAGCGCTGCGGCACTGGTGAAGATCTTGAAGATGGATCCGGCACCATCGCCGACGAGGGTGAACGGCTGCGGTTGCACGGTCTGGCCGGCCTCGAGTTTGAGCCCGTAACTTCTGTTGTCGCCCATCGCCAGCACCCGGTGGGCGTCCTTGCCCGGCCGGATCACGCTCATCACGCTGGCGACGCTGTCCAGCGTGGGAGCCGCGACCGCATTGATGGCCTGTTTGACGCTGCTCTGCACCTTCGGATCCAGCGTGGTCTTGATCAGATAACCGTTACGCGAAACGTCTTCTTTGCTGATCCCCGCCCGCGCCAGATACTCCAGGGCGTAGTCGCAGAAGAAGGCCCGATCACCGGCGGCGATGCAGCCCTGCGGCAGCGTATTCGGTTGCGGCAGAACGCCTAACGGCTGATTCCGGGCAGCGCGGAGTTCGTCGGCGTATGCGGGCAGGTTCTCGATCATGGTGTCCAGAACCAGGTTGCGCCGGTCCAGTGCACCCTGCGGGTTGGTATAGGGGTTTAGGGCGCTGGTCGACTGCACCAGACCGGCAAGCAGCGCGGACTGCTGCCAATTGAGCTGTGCCGCGTCGATTCCGAAGTAGGTGCGTGCCGCGTCCTGGATGCCGTAGGCGCCGTTGCCGAACGGCACCAGGTTGAGATAGCGGGTGAGGATCTCGGGCTTGGTCAGTGCCTTGTCCAGCGCCAGCGCCGTGCGGATCTCACGCAATTTGCGGGTGGGTGTGGTCTCCACCGCGGCCTGGCGTTCGTCGTCGGTCTGGGCATTGATCAGCAGGTTGAAATTCTTCACGTATTGCTGCTCGATAGTGGAACCACCGCGGGTGTCGCCGCCGCCTTTGAGGAAGCCGGCCAGGCCGGTCAGGGTGCCTTGCAGGTCGACACCGTTGTGATCGGCGAAGCGTTTGTCCTCGATGGACACGATGGCCAGTTTCATGGTGTCGGCGATCCGGTCGGTTCTGACTTCCCATCGGCGCTGGACATACAGCCACGCGATCGGGGTGCCGGCCGCATCCACCATCGTCGAGACCGCTGGGACCGCACCACCGACGATGTCGGCCGAGCCCTGGGTGACCGATTCCGATGCGTGATTGCTCGCCATCCCGAGGCTGCCAACGACCGGGAACAGCAATCCTGCGGTCAGCACACCGGCGAGCAGGCAGAACAAAGCCATCTTGCGCAGGGTCGGCTTCGCCGGGGGATACGCATCCGACATTCCGGACACATTAGGTGCTGGCGGCCGGGACCTCCAACGTGGGATCGGCTCAACCCGGCCCACCCGGTGGAGCGGCCCAATTCGGCGATGACGCGCACGGCTGCGCCGGTGGTGTCAGCCGCGCCGAAGTCGCCGGATGAGCATCGCACCGGCACTGGCCACGGCCAGACCGACCGCGATCGGAATGCGGGTGTACCGGCCACTGCGGGCCGGGGGCCCCGGCGGTGACACCGGGTGGCCAACTCCCCGGATCGGCGGTGGGGTGGCGGCCGGGATGTCGTGCGGGGCGGGGTCCACCGTTGGCGGCGCGGTCATCGTTTCAGTCGGAGAAATCCGGGGTGCGGCCTTTTTTGCGGGAGCCTTCTTCGCCGGAACCTTTTTGGCGGGAGCCTTCTTCGCCGGAGCCTTTTTGGCGGGGACTTTTTTGGCGGGAACCTTCTTCGCCGGAGCCTTTTTGGCGGGAGCCCTCCTGGGTGTTGCCTCCGCCGGCGGGCGGGGGTCGGATCCCTCATCGTGCCGGTCCTGTGGATCTGCCATCACGCGCTCACTCTCCTGACTTCTCGGTGGTGCTCGCCCGACTGGGGTTCACGACCGGCGACGCATCATCCACGCCGCGATGCCAGCCACCAGGAAACCCGCACCAATGACGAACGGCCACAGAGAGATCCGCTGAGACCCCGCCGTGCCGGAAACCGAAGGACCGGGTGCACCCGTGCTGGGCACCGTAACAGTGAACGACCATGAACCGGAGACGACATGCCCGTCGTCAGAGGTCACCCGATAGTTCACCGTGTACCTACCCGACGGGCCCAGGGGGCGCACGCCGATGCTCGCCACCGGGCCGCGAACCTCCGTGTCGCCCGACGACCACAGGTTGCCGTCAGGTCCGACCACTGTCATCGCGGCGAACGTCGTTTGCAGATCCTCGTTGAACGTCGCGCTGACCCGGTTCGGTCCGGCGCTCAGGGTTGCGTCGGCCGCCGGATCCGTAGCGGTGAGAATGGTGTGCGCGGAGGCCGGGGCAGCACCGGCGATCACCGTGGTGATCATCCACGTGACGGCCAGTATTCGGACGGCCAGTATTCGGACGGCCAGTATTCGGAGAAGTCCTGCCACGCCTACAGCACACCGAGGCGGGCCAACAGGTCGGCTTCGATGCCGTCGAGTTGTTCGCTGATTGAGGTCTGGGCAGTTCGCCGACTCGGACCGGGCATGTTTTCCGCCGCCCGCACCGCGGCCGACAACGCGGTCAGCCGTTCCGTCATGGCAGCGACGAACTGAGTCGTCTCGGCATCTGCTGCCTTCCTGTCGACTAAAAGGCGTAGCGACGTCTCGGTACCCGATATGCGGGCAGACAACCGCCCACCCGGACCCGAAAACTGACCCAGTGCGGTCAGCGGAACGCCGAGGCGGTCGGCGCGCCGCTCATCGAAGGCACCGCGGCCACCGATCGCGAGCCGATAGGCGACCGGCACGACCACCGGTGCCAGCAGCCGTGAAACGGCAAGCGTGCGCCGGACCCGGCTGGGGGAGAGCAGGGTGCCCTCGCGTTTGGTGCGCAACTGGGTGGCTGCCACCTTCACCGCCGACCGGTCGCTGACGCGTTGAGCCTTCACCTGGGCCTTGACCGCCTTACCGTGGGAGCGCTCGGTGGCCCTGATCCGCTTGGTCTCGTTTTTGGCGGCGAGCTTGGCCTCCAGCTTGGCTTTGCTCTTCAATGCACGGGCCTCCGCGCGCTTGGTCGCGCGGCTCTTTCGCTTGATGAACAGGCCCATGGCCGCTCCTTTCCGAATGGTCATCGGCGGTCGACGAACCATGCTCGGCCTCCGTTGTCTCAACACTATCGTCCGCGCCAAGCTTTGGTTTCACGACCTGCGGGTATGCCACAATCGAAGTAACTCCGCAAACCCGGGCACCCGACGGCGCCCGCTCATGGCAAGGGATCTTCGTGAACCGGTCGCGACGGCGCGCCGCGGTGATCAGTTGGGCGATCACCGCAGGTGTGTTGTACGGCGGGGTGGGCCTGGTCGGTGTGGCGCCGGCCGCTGCCGATCCCGCCGCGACTGAGCCCTCGAGCGGCACCACTGACGGTCCGCGATCGCACACCACTGGAAAGTCCGCAGCCCGCTCGCCGCGCGTAGGTCAGCAGGCACTCGGCGTCGCTGCCGACGACGGTCCACACCATCGTGGATATCCCCGTCGGGGCGCGGGGCGGGTGCCGCCCGGTGGTATCCCGGCTGAGGGTGCCGAGCCAGCCGAGCGGCCGTGGCCATGCCACATCATCTGGCCGGTATTGCCTGTGCCCGTAGTACCTGTGATCGACGCCGCGGTGCGCAGCAACACCATCATTTTCGGCCTGGCTCCGGTGGGCCCGCCGGTTCCGCCCCTTGCCATCCTGTCGGGTGCTGTCGACCCCGCGTCGCTGGAAGTGCGCATCGCGCGCAGGATCGCTCGCACGCGGGACGTCGCAAACTCTGGACTGCCGCAGCCGGCCGCGGCGGAACCGCCCCGGTTCCGCCGTTCGATGACGCCCGCCGATGCCGTTCCACTGGCCGGTCCCGGTACGCCGCCGGTCGCCCCGGCGCCACAGCGGCCCGAGGCCGGAGGGGGATCGCCGCAGGCGGGGCCGGCGGGGTATCCCGAATCTCGACGAGACGCGGACTTCGCCGAGGTTGCGGTGGTGGCACTGCCCGGACTGGCCGGCATCGTCGGCATCACCGCGCTCGGGGGATTCCTTGGATATCGGCAGGCCAAGGTGGGCTATATCCTTCGAGCCGCCGGGTCCGCCCGGTTCCTGCAGTGACCGATAGTCGGGTCGCCAAGGCGGTGAACGACACCCTCGACCTGGCGCCCCACCACGGCGAGGTCTCGCTGGCCGGCCTGGTGAGAGCCGTTGGCGACAGCCAGGGCCGGCCCATCGTTGTCAACACGGCCGAACTGCCGGCGGGCGTGTCAGGGCAGTGGCGCCAATACGCCGATTACGACGAGTTCCTGATCCAGGACGGATTACCGACCGCGGACCGCACCCTGGCCCACGAACTCGGGCACCTCGTGCTGGGCCACGATGGAATTCCGGTCACCGAGGTGGCCCGGGAAACCGCCGAAGTCGCCAGTGACGATCTCATCAGCTACATGCTCAATCAGCGCACCGGCTGCATGGGCCCCGGCGGGGAGGATGTCGAGCAGGAGGCGGAGGACTTCGCCGCACTGCTGCTATACCGGCTTGGCCGGTTGCCCAGCGACCGCGCCTCAATTGTGCAGATCCGCCTCGGAGAGGCGTTTGGTTGACCGTCTGGGTCATCGCCGGTCTGCTCGGGATGGCGACCGGTCTGCGGATCGGGTGGGCGATGGTGAACCGGCACTCGGTGGTCAGCAGCGCGATGATCGTCGCGCTGGGCAGCCTTGCCATCGTCGCCGCGCTCAGTTGGCCGCCGGTGACATCACTCGTCGACGCCGTCCAGGCCAATATCTCGGTCGGATTGATCCAGGTGGCGTTGATCGCGTCGGCGGCCGGCAGTTGCGTGATGATCACCTCCGTGGCCTCCACCCGCCACCCGTCGGTCACCCGCCGTCTCGCCGTTATCCAGTACTGCGTGGCGGCGCTGATCGCGGTGGTCACCCTGGTGCTGTTCGCCACCGCAAAGCGCCAGCCAGAGATGACGCTCAAGGAGTACCTCGCCCGTAATCTCGGTTCGGGATCCACGGCCATGCACTGGCTGGTTCCGCTACTTTATGTGCTGCTGGTGCTGACATTGGCGTGCTGGGTGGGGATGCGGGTGGCAAATCCCAGTCGACGTGGCCGGGCGTTGTTCATCTTCACCGTCGGAATTGCGTTGATCGTCGCGGCGAGTGCCTTCTTCCTGATTCGTGCAGTCGGAAGCACTGAACTTGTCGGGGTCGGCACCGCCGCCACCCTGCTGATGTGCGCGATGGCGATCGTTGCGGCCGGATCGCTGCTACCGACGGTGGAGGACTGGTTCGGTGCTCGCCGGGAACTTCGTCTGATCGCGCCGTTGCGCCGGGAGTTGGGTCGACGCCATCCCGACATCGGTATCGGAGTGCGTCCCCGCGGTCCATTGGTTTTCCGTGTCGCAGAACAACTTTCGCTGATCTCCGACTCGCTGTATCTTGAGGCCAGTGCGGCTCATCCGGCGGCGCCCGGTGTGATTTCGGATCCGCCGAGCGGTGTGACGCCGACCGATCGGGCGCTCGCCGTCGCACGATGGGTCCACGCCGGAACTGGCACCGGAACTGGCACCGGAACTGGCACCGGGCCCGACGGCTTCCCCGGCCGGGGTTGGCTCCGCCAGCCGACGAGTTACTCCGATCGTGAGTGGATTCTGGAAATCGCGCGGCAGTACCGGACCCTGGACCGGAGCATCGTAGCGCTCAGGGGCGACGACGACGCAGAACTCTCCGCGGACGGCGCCAACGCCGCCGAGGGCTGACGCAGGGGGCTGAACAGGCGCCGTTATCGGCGCCGGCGACTATGCGTCGAGTCGCTCTCGGCGGCGCAACTCGTCGACCTTCTCGGCAACGTCGCGCTGGGCCTCCGGGGACAGGCCGATGGTGCGTGCGGCGATCCGACGAACTCCGTCGTCGCGCATGCTCGCAAGGAAGGTCAACTCCCTGTCCAACTTCTCGTAGTAATCGTCGTCGGTGAAGAATTCCGGCTTGATGCGGAAGAAGTTGGCGAGTGCGGTCATGGTGGTCGCCGACGGGTTGGTTCGATTGCCCGAACGCAACTGCGAAAGGTAGGGCGCCGACATGGTCACGCCCTCCGATTTCAGTGCGGCGATCACTTCCGCGGAGGTGTGCGGCCCCCGACCCGGCGGGTAGACCGTGTCGAACAGGCGATTCAGCCGTGCTGAGAACGTTGTGCTCATCGAAAACCTCCGGATACGAACAAGGAGCTTCTAAGACCCTCTACGTGTTTGCTGCCTAATGTAGCGGCAAGGTGACCAAATCGCCAAGCGCAAACACCAGCCGACCCCAATATCGGGTCGTCGGACTGGGCGAGGGCAAACCTTGGGGTACTGCGGCGTCGGACGCCGAACTGGAAAAACTGTGCTAAAGCTGAGAGAAATGGACGACAGGTCGCGATTAGATCGGCGACGCGGCGTCCATAAAATCGGTTTCAATGCAGGCGGAGCGAACTCGGCTGGCAACTGTTCCCTCCCGCGGCACCGCGTCCTTGTTAGTTTGCTGAGAAATTTCAGTCGCCGTTAAGCCTGCTATCAGATTTACGATTGCCCCGGGCTGGCCGGCTGGCAGGGGCCCGCTCACTACGAGGCGAGGAGCATGGCCAGGATCGCGGTGTCCGGATGGCTGATCGGGTCCACCCCGACGCGGCTGACCATACTCGTCACCGTGCCGTCGGCCTCCGCCTCCACCCAGGCGGCGCGATGTTCCAGGCCCAGATAGGGCAATCCGGGCAGCAGCACGCACCCTGATGCGGCGCCCGAGCACTCCGGCAGGGACGGCGTCGTTTCCGAGGGCGGGTGAAGCAGGATCAGTGCGGGCGGTTGCTTGTCGGCGAAATAGCCCGGCGCGATCGCCGTCTGGCCGACAACCGTGCCCTCGGCCAAGACCAGACCCACGGTGCCGGGCGCAGGGACTTCCGGAAGTTCCTCGCGCACGCCGAAAATCGTTGTGGTGGAGAGCAATCCTGGCACCGAAGCAACACGGACCGCGACCATCAGTAGCTGAGCCCACTCCTTGGTGGAGTTCGGCCAGCGGCCCGACACCACGAAGCCCTTGAGGCACCCCCGGGAATGGAAGGGGGATATTTCCACCGCACATCCTGAGTTGCTGTCCATCTCGCCTCCTCGGATCGCTCGCATCAGCATGAGCCACCGGGTGCCGGCGCACAACAGGACACGACGGCAGATGCGCAAAGGCGCAAACGCTGACGAGGGGCGCCGCGCTGTCGCGCGACGCCCCGGCGTAGACGATCCATCAGCCGAAGATGAGCCCTTTGGTCTTCGTGGTCGCTGCTGTGAAGCGCTTTTGGACGTCCGCCCAATTCACTACGTTCCAGAAAGCCTTGACGTAGTCGGCTTTGACGTTCTTGTACTGGAGGTAGAAGGCGTGCTCCCACATATCCACCTGCAGCAACGGGATGATGCCCAGCGGCACGTTCGCCTGCTGGTCGTAGAGTTGGAAAGTGAGCAGCCGCTCACCCAGGCTGTCGTAGCCGAACACCGCCCATCCCGAGCCCTGTAGGCCGTTGGCGGCCGCGGTGAACTGCGCCCGGAACTTGTCGAATGAGCCGAATGCGTCGTCAATAGCTGCTGCCAGATCCCCGGTCGGCTTGTCTCCGCCGTTGGGGGACAGGTTCTTCCACCAGATCGAGTGGTTGACGTGACCGCCGAGGTGGAAGCCGAGGTTCTTCTCGTTGAGGAATATGGCGGCGTGGTCGTCGTTGGCCCGCGCCTCTTCAAGTTTAGCGACGGCGGCATTGGCTCCCGCGACGTAGGCGGCGTGATGCTTGCTGTGGTGTAACTCGTTGATCTGGCCTGAGATGTGGGGCTCCAATGCGCCGTAGTCCCAGTCCAATTCGGGCAAGGTGTAGTCAGCCACGAAGTTCCTTCCTAGATATCTTGTGAGCAGCGGTCGACGAGCCACTGAACCACTTACATTGCTCTATGGCCGCTCACACCGCAAGAACAGTGCCGGTGCGCAGTTTGTCGGCGCGCGCTCGGCGCGCTGTCGTCCCAGAACGGGTCGTCCCAGATCAGGTCGTCTCAGAACAGGTCGTCTCAGAACAGAACGACCAGCGCGAGGATACCCAGCAAGACCAGCGCGATGATTGCGGCCCGCATGGCGGCGACCTGATAGGACCGACTGCACGTGGTCGAACTCGCCCAGGGGGAAACCTGGGCGGTGGACGCCTCAACCGGTTGGGCCGCCATCAGAATGTCTCGGCTTTCGTATTCAACTAACCATCCCCTTGTCGGCCAGTGAAGTTTGTCACAGCGGTTGAAGCGCGATCGCGAGCATAGCGGCTAATTCGACGGCGTTCAAAGAATCGCTTCCCGACGTGACCGCCGAAGCGACGACAGGGGTCACCGCGGGCCGCGTCTAAAGATCGGCGCGTCGTGCGGCGCGTCGCGGCCGCGGTGCGGACTGTTAGCCCGGCAATGCACTTCGCTCCATGGCTCGGGCACCTGTTAGTCAGCTACTTGAATAGTCCGCGAGTTATCCACAGACCTACCCGCCGCACGGCAATCGGATGCCTGTTCAGAGGGGATTCGCCGGGGCCGGCGGGTGTGCATAGACCTGTGGAAATTGTGGATAGGACCGATATTGCTATGCGGTCGGCAACACGAAATAGGCACTCTGTGCCGCAACAGCGCCCGGAAAACGGTGCGCGAAAGAAATGACGAGCTACTAGCTGCCCGTGAAGAACAACTAGCTCGGTGGATAGCGCCCGGTCTGGCGGCAATCGTCGTCCACTCGCGGCACCCTGGCTAGGCTGATGCGGTGATTCAGGTGTGCTCCCGGTGCGGGACACGGTGGAACGTGCGGGACAGCCGGCGGGTGTGGTGTCCGCGGTGTAATGGTCCGCTGCTCGCGCCATCCGTTGTGCCACCGCCGTATGCGGCGAGCAACCCCGCGGGTCGCTCGGCCGCTCGTGATCCGCGGCAACGTGTCGCGGCCAGACTTCCCGCGGGCTACCGCTGGATCGCTGTGCGGCCCGGCCCGCCGCCACCGGCCCGATTCAATCGCCGACCGCTGGGGCCCACCCCCCGATATCGCAGTGTCCCGCGTTGGGGATTGGTTGACCGCGTCGCGCCAAGCGCAACCGCCGCAGAACACGCGCTACGGCGACATGCATCGGCCACCGCGGTAAGGGCCACACTGTTGGCGGCAGCAGCGGTATTCGGTCTCGCGGCGTTGGCTCATATTTTGCGGTACCTGCTCCTGCTCATCAACCGCACCGTGCTGCTGCCGCCCTTGGTCGCCAATGGAACGCTGTTGATGGGCGTGCTGGTCAGCCTGGCGGCGATGGTTTCGGTGATCGTCACCGCCGCGGTCATGACCTCGTGGCTGATCGGGCGCCGCGCCGAGGTGTTCGGCTACCTCGGTCACGACGATCCGCGAACGGAGTGGCAGCTGTGGGCCGGTTGCATGACGCCCGTGGTGAATTTGGTGTGGGCGCCGATCTTTCTGATCGAACTGGCCCATGCCGAGCAGTCCCAGGCACGGCTGCGCGGCCCGATCACGATGTGGTGGATCGGCTGGATCTTTTCGACGGCGATCTCAGCGTGGGCGATCTGGACCAGTTCAGCCACTGATGCCCAGGGGATCGCCGACAACACCGTCACGGTGATCATCGCCTACCTCGCGGGACTTGCGATCCTGCTACTGCTGTGGCGGGTGTTCGACGGATTCGACCGCAAGTCGGTCCAACGCTCGCTGCACCGCTGGGTTGTGGTGCCCCAGGATCACCTCACTGCGGATGATGCATCGACGGATCAGATCGCTGGAGACGATTCGAGCGCCCCACCCGTCGACGCAGTCGATGGTGATGACGCCGACTTGGTGTCGGCCGTTGAGTCTGGGCATCGGGAACCGGCAGCGTAGGAGCATGTCGTCGGCCGCCGCACCGCACGGGCAACACCCCCCCTTTGTTGTGGCCCACCGTGGCGCCTCGGCCGATCGTCCTGAACACACCCTGGCTGCCTATCAACTGGCGTTGGAAGAGGGTGCCGATGGGGTCGAATGCGATGTACGACTCACCCTCGACGGTCACCTGGTCTGTGTGCACGATCGGCGGGTTGAACGGACCTCGACCGGCACCGGTCTTGTCAGTGATATGACGCTGGCTGAACTGAAGCAATTCGATTGGGGCGCTTGGCATACCAGTTGTCGCCCAGAGAGCAACCTCGGTCATACCGGTCTACTCACACTTGATGAATTGCTGCGACTGGTTCTCGATTGGAGCCGGCCGGTAAAGGTTTTCATCGAAACTAAACACCCGGTGCGCTACGGCGCTCTCGTCGAGAGCAAGGTGTTGGCGTTGCTGCACCGGTACGGTATCGCCTCGCCGGCTTCAGCGGATCTGTCCCGCGCTGTGGTGATGTCCTTTTCGGCGGCAGCGGTGTGGCGTATTCGTCGCGCGGCTCCCATGTTGCCCACCGTTCTACTCGGCGAGACCTCGCGCTATCTCGGTGGCGGCGCGGCCACGACAGTCGGTGCGACCGCGGTGGGTCCGTCCATCGCCACGTTGCGCGAACACCCTGATCTGGTCGACCGGGCTGCCGCGCAGGGTCGTGCGATGTACTGCTGGACCGTCGACCATTACGAGGATGTGGAGTTCTGCCGTGACATCGGGGTCGGTTGGATCGCCACCAACCATCCCGGCCGCACGAAGGCGTGGTTGCGCAACGGTGTGACCGGACCGGGCAAGGGCTAGCGCCGAACTCACGGCTGGGCGTCGAGTACCTGCTGCGGGATAGGTGAATCGGTACGCAGTGCATCGAAGAGGGCGGTGGCGGCCCCGGTGTCCCAGATCAGGACCGAACCCGAGTCGTTTCCGGTGAAGTCGCCGATCGGCACCGTGACGGTGTCCGGGGAGCCATGCAGTGCCCAGCCCAGCCGGGCGAGATTCCACACATGTGTGTCCTGGTCGACCGTCAGCGCCGCCACCGCGGCGTGCGGTGCTGCGTACCAGCGCCACGGGTTGAGCCAGACGGCTGGATCGCCGGCGCGGTGCAGCAGGGCCGACATGAATTCGCGTTGGTGCAACATCCGATCCAGATCGGCCCGGGGGGTGGCGCGGCTTCGGACGTAGCCGAGGGCGTTTCGCCCGTCGAGCGTCTGGCAACCGGCCGCAAGGTCGATGCCGGCGAGTGGATCGGTGATCGGCTCCGGTGGACAGATCTCGACACCGCCGAGCGCGTCAACGATCGCCCCGAACCCGCCGAAACCGATTTCCGCGTAGTGGTCGAGTCGGAGTCCGGTGGCCTGCTCGACGGTGTGCGCCAGCAGAGCGCCGCCGCCTTCGGCGAAGGCCGCGTTGATCTTGTCGGTGCCGTATCCGGGAATGTCCACATAGGAGTCGCGGGGAATCGAGACCATGGTCGCCGGTTGGTTCGAGCCAAGGTGCGGGATGTGGACCAGCAGGATGGTGTCGGTGCGACTGCTGCCCAGGTCGCCACCGGTGGACAACTCGTCCTGCTGCTGTGGGCTCAGGTCTCCTCGGCCGTCGGAACCGACCAGCATCCAGTTGGTGCCGCTCGCGGCGGCGGGCCGGTCGGGGTATTCGACGAATACCGGGATCCGCCGCAGCGATGACTCGACCCAGATAGTGATACTCAGAGCGGAAATCACCGCGACTAGACCAAAGGCAATGGCGCCCAATCGAACTCGCCTACCCCAGCGGACTTTCTTCTGTGGTTTGCCCCGAGGAGGTTTCGGGGAACGCGCGGGCCCCGTCGCCGCTGGTGTTGGCCGGGGTGGTGTTGGCCGGGGTGGTGTTGGCCGGGGTGGTGTTGGCCTGGGTGGTGTTGGCCTGGGTGGTGTCGACCTTGGCGCCTTCGGCGGCGGTGCCGTTGGTCGCGCAGGTGGTGGTGGCGCCGGCTGTGCTGGTTGCAGAGACTGTGATTGCCGTGGCGACGACGACTGCCGCGTCGGCGGGACGGGCCATGCCGGCCGGGGCGGATGGGGCGGCGCGGGCCGTCGCGGCGGTTGCGCGGGCCGCCTAGGCGTCGGGGGTGGCAGCGCGGGTTCACGCCGGATGAACTGCGCGGGTTCGCGCGGCATCGGCGGAGGTTGGCCGACTCTCGGAATCCGATCAGTCGGCGGATCCTCGTCCGGTGGCCGCCGCATGGTCATGAGAGCCAGCTGAGGTGGCCGGATAACAGTGCGTATCCGACGAACGCCACGGAGTCGATGATCCCGTGCGCGAGCACCAGCGGCCACAGTCGACCGGTGCGGCACCAGGCGTAACCGAACACCAGGCCCATCACCACGTTGCCCAGTCCGGCGCCAAAGCCTTGATATAGGTGGTAGACGCCGCGTAGGACGCCGGATGTCCACACCGCTGCGGATTGCGTCAATCCCAATTGCCGCAGCCTGGTGATCAGGAAACCCACCACCACGACCTCTTCGGCGAAGCCGTTGGCAAATGCCGCCAGGATGAGCACTGGGATTCGCCACCACGAGCTGTTCAGGGCCGACGGCTCGACCTCGGCGTTCATGCCCAGCGTTCGGGCCGCCAGATAGAACAGCAGCCCTGGGACGCCGATGAGTGCCGCCAGAGCGATCCCGCCCAAAACATCTGGGCGCCAACGTAACCGGCCGAGTCCGATACCCGCCGGGCTGATTCCACTGCGCCACAGCAGGTAAAGCGCCAGCGCGCCCCATGCCAACAGTTGTCCGACCGAGACCAGGTTGAGGCCCAGGTTGATCAAGTCGTAGCGGGACTGGTTCGGGTTGAGCCGCACTCGGTAGCCGGGAAGTCCGGAGAGAACCGCGTCCGCCAGTTGCAGGACGGCAATCATGGCGCTGACGCCGAACGTCACGGCCAGCATCACCGCGACCTCGACGCGCATGGCCCGCCGGTCGACTTCACCGAACTCGCCGTGGGTGGCGCTCACCGAGACCACGGTAGCGGTCGGTCGGCCCGGAGCGGACTCGGCGGGCTCGCAAGCCCGGACCCGATAGGGTTGCGATGTGGCTCGCATCGCCTACCTCGGACCAGAGGGAACGTTCACCGAAGCGGCACTGCTGGAGATGACCGCCGCGGGAGTGGTGCCGGGTGGGGGAGAAATACACCCCGAACCGGCGGAGACAAACCAGTCTGCACTCGAGGCTGTCCGCTCCGGCGCCGCGGATTTCGCATGTGTGCCGATCGAGAACTCGATCGAAGGAAGCGTGCTGCCCACCCTGGACAGCCTGGCTGTCGGATCGCCTTTGCAGATCTACGCAGAACTCACCCTCGACGTGTCCTTCAGCATCGTCACGCGCCCCGGCGTCAGCATCGAACAGGTGCGAAGCGTGGCAGCGTTTCCGGTCGCCGCCGCCCAGGTACGCCAGTGGCTGGCCGCCCATCTCCCGGGGGCCGAACTCGTGGCGGCGAATTCCAACGCGGCCGCAGCCCTCGACGTCGTCGCCGACCGCGCCGATGCCGGGGTCAGCACTGCACTGGCCGCGCAACGCTATGGCTTGGCCACGCTTGCCGACGGTGTCGTTGATGAACCCAACGCACGTACCCGTTTCGTGCTCGTCGGCCGCCCCGGTTGTCCGCCCGCGCGCACCGGTGCCGACCGGACTTCCGTGGTGCTGCGGATCGACCACGCACCGGGGGTTCTGGTGTCGGCGATGAACGAGTTCGGCATTCGCGATATCGACCTGACCCGCATCGAATCCCGGCCCACTCGAACCAGCCTGGGTACCTATGTGTTCTTTCTCGATTGCGTGGGCCACATCGATGACAGCGCGGTGGCGGAGGCACTCAAGGCACTGCACCGCCGTTGTGCCGATGTCCGCTATCTGGGGTCGTGGCCGACCGGTGCCGCGGCCGGTGCGCTGCCACCGCAACTGGATGATGCCGATCGATGGTTGGCCCGATTGCGCGACGGCGGGTCATGAGCGGTCGGCTGATCCTCGTTCGACACGGCCAGTCGCTCGGCAATCTGGAACGCCGTCTGGATACCAGACCGCCGGGCGCCGAACTGACCGACCTCGGCCGGGAGCAGGCGCGTAAATTCGCCCGCTCCCTGCGTGATTCGCCCGGACTCCTGCTGCATTCGACTGCTCGTCGTGCGGCGCAGACCGCGCACGAAATCAGCGCCGAATGTGCCGTGCTCCCAAGCGAAGTCGATGCGATCTATGAGGTTCAGGCCGGCCATTTGGAGAATCGAGGCGACGACGACGCCATCGCGGAGTTCAACGGCGTTTATCAACGCTGGCTTGAGGGTGAGCTCGACGTGTCCATGCCCGGCGGAGAGTGCGGCAACGATGTGCTCGACCGCTATCTGCCGGTGCTCACCGGTCTACGGCTGCGGTATCTCGACGACGACGACTGGACCGGCGACATCGTCGTTGTCAGTCACGGCGCGGCCATTCGGCTTGCCTGCGCGACGCTGGCCGGGGTCGACGGCAGCTTCGTCCTCGACCACCACCTGGCCAATACCGAGGCGGTGGTACTGATGCCGATCACCGATGGCCGCTGGAGTTGCGTGCAATGGGGCTCGCGAACCCCGCCGTTCTACCCGGAACCGGATGTGCACCCGGTCGAGGATGCACTGCGTGCCCTCGACCCGATGGGTTGAGCGCCCTCAGATCACCAGGCGACGCTCGCCGCGGTCGCCGCACTCGCATCCGATGGCTTCGCAGTCGACTTCCAGAGCGTGCATGAGCACCTCCGGATGCGCGCAGTCTGCTTCGGTGCACTGCCGATGCGCACCGTGATGGCGGATCAGGGTGCCGTGACAGTGCGGTTGCCCGACCAGACATTCGCGGCACTCATTCCCTGGAACTTTTCCTGCCGTGCCTTTCCCAACCGTGCCTTTCACTACCATTCCTTTTATTAACACTGCAGAGCGCAACGGCCCAGCTGCCGCGCCGTTCGTGGCAGGCCGCGCTGCGTGAGCACTGCGAACGAGTTGTCCCCGGTTATGGCGTTCTATCCGGCCTGCGGCGCGGCCGCTCGGGCTTCCTCGCGACCGTCCGGCAGGCGGAAACACCATGCAGCGACGTATAGTTGAGCACGTCAGCCCGTATGAACGGGCCCAGAAAGCAGGGGACTGAAGATATGATGCCAGCACGTTTGACCAGGCAGCTCGCACTCGCGGCAGGCGGGGTCGCCATTGTCGGTATGGGAGCACTTACGGCCTGTAGCACGTCAACCAAGGACAAGCCCACCGAAGCGCCCTCGTCGCCGAGTTCGAGCGCTCCGGCCTCGCCGTCGAACGCGCCGTCGCCCACCGAGAAGGCAGTGGGCCCGGGCGGGAACAACTCCTTCTCGCCGACGGTCAAGGCTCGGCCGGCGCCCACGGGTCTGCCGGGCAACGTCATCACGGGCGGGTGATCCGGAACGGGTGAATTCGGCTGAATTGAGAATGCAGCCGATGTCGGCCCGATCTTTGGGGCGAACGGTGATCGCGGTACTCCTTACCGCGATCACCGTCACTTCTTTTCTGGTGCTGTCGGGTCGGTGGGGACCGTCACCGTCGACTGCGGTTGACCGGATCACCGGTCCGTACGCGGGACTGCTCCAAGACTCAACGGATCTCGGCCCGGCCCGCGGCGACCACGTGCAGGTGACTGCGGCGTTGCATGGCAGCGCCCGGCCTGCCGTGTTGATTGGCTGGGCCGAACGCCATCACCTGTCGGTGCGCTGGCGGCCGGACGATCGCTGGGCGATCATCGACGGAGCCCCGGCGGCCGTGGCGCAGGCCTTCGGTGTCGACGTGCACGACTATCGCGGTCGGCGCGGGCAGCTGTTCTACGCCTCGCCCCAGCAGCCGCCGGTTCCCAACCCCGTGCGCGCCGAGGTGGCCGAATTGGGTCGCATCCTCAGCTATACACCGCACCGCGAAGCTAGACCGCCGGTCATGCCTCTGGAGGTGCCGGCGCAAGGTCTCGCACCAGAGGCCCTATTGCGCACCTACAACATCGGGCCGCTGCGGGACGGTGGTTACACGGGCAAGGGCGTCACTGTCGTCGTGTTTGCCTTCGATGGTTTCGATCAGGCTGATCTGGATCTGTATTCGACGACGTTCAACCTGCCGAAGTTCACCCCCGAGGTGGTCGGCGGTCAACCGCCGGCCCGTCGTGGGGAAGCCACGATGGACCTCGAGGCCATCCATGCCATCGCGCCGGATGCCAAGAAGGTCCTCGTCAACGCCCGGCCGACAGTGGAGGGCGGGGGGTCCTACGAGAAGATCGCGACGATGATGGAACAGGCCGACCGCGCATATCCGGGTGCGGTGTGGAGTTTCTCCATCGGTTGGGGTTGCGACAAGTTGATCACCGCAGCCGACCTCGCTCCGGCCCGCGCAGCCCTGGTTGCTGCTTTGGCTAACGGCACCACCGCCTTCGACGCCAGTGGCGACCTGGCCGGCCTGGAATGCAAGGGGGGTCAGGAGTGGTCGGCCCCGCCGAGCGCCGATGACGTCGGCCTTGATGCGGTCGCATCGATACCTGAGATGACCAACGTCGGTGGAACCACGGTGTCGACCGACGCCACCGGCGCCTGGCTGGCCGAACAGGCCTGGTTTGACGCGCCGCTGTCCCAGGGCACTGCGGGCGGGGTGTCGTCGTTGTTCAAACGACCCGACTGGCAGACTGCGCTGGACCCAGGCCGGGGCGCCGGTATGCGACTCGCTCCGGACATCTCGGCGGTGGCCGACCCGTTCACCGGCGTGCGGATCGTGTTCAACCAACAGGAATTGGTCGGCGGCGGCACCTCGCTGTCGGCGCCCCTGTGGGCCGGGATGACCGCGGTGATGAACCAGTATCTCGTCGATAACGGAGGCCGGTCGGTTGGCGATCTGAACCCGGTGCTCTACGCGATGGCAGAGGCGGCGCGACTGCCGGCCTTCCGTGACGTCGTGTTGGGCGGCAATGCGGTCGACGCGGCCGGGCCGGGTTATGACCTGGTGAGCGGATTGGGCACGCCCGACGTCAACAACCTGGCCAAGAACCTCCTCCTCGTCCAGAAATTGGTGCGGTGAGCATCGATCTGAACCCGGACGCGGTGCCCAGAACGCGGTGCCCCCGGTGCGCCAGCGACGTACCGGCCGGCGAATTCTGCGGGGTGTGCGGGTCGGATCTGACCGGGGCGCGGACCGGCGGGCGCAGATGGCTGCGGCCGGGCACCTTCGGTGCGGCGCCCGGCGAGGCCGTGCTGCGGCCCTATCTTTTCAGTTCACTGTTTCCGCACCTGCCGAACCGGTCCAGGCGGCCATTCCGGATCATCCTGCTCCTCGGTGCGCTCGCACTGGTTGCCTTCGCGGTTGCGCGACTCCCGTCGGCCGGTATCGCCCTGGCGGCGCTGGGACTGCCCCTGCTGTTCGGGCTTTACCTGCGCGCCTCCGGTGTCGGGCGGGACATCCCGCGGTCATTTCTGGTCCTCGCCGCGATCCTCGGTGCCGCGTTGGGCGTTGGGTGGGTACTGGTGACCGGGCGACTGGTGTCGGCCTCCTACGGGTTGCCGATGTCCGCCGGTCTGGCACTGCGACACGAATTACGCACGGGCATAGCCATTCCGACGGCCGCGATGATTTTGATGGTCGTACCGGTGATCGCGGCGCGACTGCTGGCGGGGTCTGCCCGTCGACCGGCGGAGGCTCTTGACGGGTTCGCGATCGGCGCGCTCGGGGCGCTGGCTTTCAGCGCTGCGGCGACCCTGGCCCGGTTGGCGCCGAGGTTCTTCGCCCCGGCGGCGGTCAGCGACGATAACGGGCCGTTCCTGTTCGGCCGTCTTAGCGCCGGCCTGTTCGCCCACACCAGGCCGTTGCGGAGTCTGCTGGTGGAATCCGGGTTGTGCGGGGTCACCGTTCCGATCACTGCCGCGGCCGCGGGCGGCATCGTCGGCATCCTGCTGTGGTTTCGTCACTCGGGGGCCGACAGCACCGAGGATCACCCGGGTCGGGTGCGCCTGGTCCTCGCTCTGCTCGCCGCCGTCGCACTCGTGGTTCACACCGCGGTGGGAACCATCGACATGGTCGGATTACCCGAGACCTGGATGATCGGCCTGCACCTGGCGATGACGCTCGCGGTGCTTCTGGCATTGCGCCTCGCGCTACAACTGGCGCTGTTGCACGAGGCCCACGATCCGATCGACGAGAGCCAGCCGCTGCTGTGCATCCACTGCGAGATGGTCGTGCCCGACATGGCGTTCTGCCCGGCCTGCGGTGTCGCCACCCGCGCATCCTCGCGTGAGTCGCGTCGGGAGCGGCGGGGGGCCTTCCGGCCGCAGCGCCTCGAGACCGCCGGTCCGCCGCCGGCGGGGGAGCAGTCCTATCCCGGCTACGCGCTTGGTTCGCAGAACTACATCGCGCCGGTGTTGCAACGTCCACGGCTGAATTGGCTGCTCGGCCGCTGGGGGATCGGCATCACGACGGTCGCGGTGGCACTCGGCGCGGTCGCGATCGTGCTCACGCCGAGGGTCGCGCACTACATGTGCCCGCCGGAGTGCGGCGAACCCCCGACCGGAACGCCGGTGATGGCGCTGCCGCGGTTCACCGCGCCGGGCGGCGAGTTCTCGGTGGCCTATCCCGCGGAGGGTTCGGCCTATACGGTCACCACCGCTAACGCCGGGGTCACAGCGACCTTCACCGGCGGCGACGGCGGGGTCATGCAGTTGTTCTCTACGCCCGCGAACGGCCGGTCGGCGCGCGAGGTAGCCAAGGCTGCGCTGCTCAAGGCCTACCCGGACGCCACATTCGCCTACGAGATCCCCAACGCGATGGTCGGCTATCAGCCCGGCTACGGCGAAGCCGCCGATGTCTGGCCGCAGAGTACGACCGCGCGCTACAGCCGGGTGCGGATTATCGGCCTTGTGGCGATCAAGAACGACGTCGCGCTGATCGCGTTCGCCATCGGACCCTACCGGGTGTTCGGGCCGGGCTCCGGTCCCGGCATACCGTCAGGAGCCAACCTGCAACTCGCGCAGGACATGGGAAAATATGTCAACAGCTTCCGGTGGGCCGGTGACCCCCTGCGTTAAGAAGGATTCGCGTACACAGGGATTCGGGCTGAAAAGGATTCAGCCCCAACCGAGTTCATGCAAACGGTCGTCGTCGATCCCGAAGTGATGCGCGACCTCGTGGATCACCGTGATCGCCACCTCCTCGACCACATCGGCCTCGCTATCGCAGATCTCCAGCAGACTCTCCGAATAGATCGTGACGGTATCCGGCAGGGCTCCGGCGTAGGTCGAGTCACGATCGGTCAGCGCGATGCCTTCGTAGAGACCGAGTAGATCAGGTTCTGTGGGGTGGCGGTCGGCCACCAGCACCACGACGTTATCGATGGCGCGGGCTAGTCCGAGCGGAATCAAGTCGAGCGCGTCGGAAACGAGTTCCTCGAAACGCTCCGCAGACATCCGCATTAGCCCGGTGGTAGCGGAAGATTCAGCCGTCCCTCGGGGATGCTCGGCGGCGGGATCGGGGGCTGGCCGTTAATCAGAATCGGGCCCTTCGCGGTGTTGATGAGGGTGGCCCAGCCACCGTTTCCGAGGGTCGCGCCGATGTTGCACGAGACTTGGCGGCTACCGGCATTCCAGCTGGGCAGCGAGACGGTGCTGTAGATCAATGTCAGGGTGGTGTCGCGTAGTTGGGTGGGTGCCAGATAGGCGTCGGTCAGCTGGTTGCATACGCCCTTGATGAAGGCGTCCTGATCGGCTTCTGTCGGCAGGACATCGGGGAATTTCTCGGCCAGGTTGACGGTGCCGGTGACCTCCATGGCGTGCGGGGCCGAGCAGTCGACCGGTGCGTCGTTGGGCTGGTTGGTCGACGGCTCGATTCCCAGGCAGGTACCGGTCGGCCAGATCTTGGACTGGTCGAGATCGGCGACCCGGCCCTTGAACACGATCTGCTGGTTGGCGGGTCCGGGTAGTTGCAACCCGCACAGCATGCGCCGTTCGCCGGATTGCTGCCAGGCCTTGTCGCCGGGCCACAGCAGGCTGATGCTGAAACGGCTGTTGGGGTCGTACTTGGCTGCGAGGTATCGCTTCACCGCTGGTTCGCACTGTTCCGCACTGATCTGCTGGATGCGGGCCGGTGAGGGCGGTGCTGCGTCCGGACCGTATTCGGTGCCCGGATAGGCCCGCAGATCAATCGATTCGGCAACTTCGAAGCGGTGGTCGTCGCTGCAGTCCACGACCGCGGCGGTGTCCGGAGAGTTGTCCGGCCAAGTGATGCAGCTGCCTGGCGTCGCATCGGCGAACGTCGGGTTCGCTGCCGGCCGCAGTCCTTCCGCGGCGGCATAGCGGCCCAGCGGCCCGCGTTCGCCGATCGGCGCGGCGGTGACGATCCCCGCGATCAGCAACGCGCCGAGGGCCGTCAGCATCAATGCGCGGCGGGTCGAGGTGGCCTGCAGTGCGCCGCCAACGCCCCGCCGGGAAACGGATTCCGGTTCAGGATGTTCGGGGATTGTTTGGTCACGCTCGGATAACTGCAACATTGCCTCCATTGTGGCAGGCCCGGACAGTGCTGTGACAAGTGATGCAGACGGACTGTTATGGGGTTGTGCTGTGCCGGTCGCCGGGCCCGAAAGTAGGGTTCAGGGCGTGATTGACCTGAAACTGGTGCGCGAGGTTCCCGATGCGGTACGCCGGTCGCAGCTCAGTCGCGGCGAGGACCCCGCTCTCGTGGATGTCCTGCTTGATGCCGATACCGCCCGTCGTGCGGCTATCTCGATGGCCGACTCTCTGCGCGCCGCGCAGAAGACCGCCAGCAAGAGTGTCGGATCAGCCTCTCCGGATGAGCGTCCGGCGCTGCTCGAGCGCGCCAAAGAACTTTCCGCCGCAGTCAAGGACGCCGAGACGCGCCAAGCCGAAGCGGAGTCGGCCCTGCACGCTGCGCACCTGGCGATTTCCAATGTCGTTATCGACGGTGTTCCCGCCGGCGGCGAGGAAGACTTCGTGGTTCTCGACACCGTCGGTGAACCTCGGGCGATCGCGGAGCCACGGGATCATCTCGAACTGGGAGAGGCACTGCGGCTGATCGACACCGAACGCGGCGCCAAGGTGTCGGGTTCGAGGTTCTACTTCCTGACCGGACGCGGTGCCCTGTTACAGCTGGGCCTGCTGCAGTTGGCCGTCCGACTGGCGACTGACAACGGATTCACATTGATGATCCCGCCGGTTCTGGTTCGGCCCGAGGTGATGGCCGGTACCGGGTTCCTCGGCGCCCATGCCGACGAGATCTACCACCTTGCGGCCGACGACCTCTATCTGGTGGGGACCTCCGAGGTTCCACTGGCCGGGTATCACGCCGATGAGATCCTTGACCTGTCAGGCGGGGCGCTGCGCTACGCGGGTTGGTCAACATGTTTTCGGCGTGAGGCAGGCAGTTACGGCAAGGACACCCGCGGGATCATCCGGGTCCACCAGTTCGACAAGGTGGAGGCATTCGTTTACTGCAGACCCGAGGATGCCGAGTCCGAGCACCAACGCTTGTTGGGATGGCAACGACAGATGCTTGAACTCATTGACGTGCCATACCGCGTGATCGACATTGCCGCAGGCGATCTCGGTTCCTCGGCCGCCCGGAAGTTCGATTGTGAGGCGTGGGTGCCCACCCAGCAGGCCTACCGCGAACTGACGTCGACATCGAACTGCACGACGTTCCAGGCGCGCCGACTGGCCACCCGCTACCGCGATGATCACGGTAAGCCGCAGATCGCCGCGACGCTGAACGGAACCCTGGCCACCACCCGGTGGCTGGTTGCAATCCTGGAGAACCACCAGCAGCCGGATGGAAGTGTGCGGGTGCCGGCCGCGCTGGTGCCCTTCGTCGGGACGGAGCTACTGGAACCGTGACTGAGCACTCAGTGATCGAAATGGACCTCGACGAAGCACGTGACTGGTTCGGCTTCGGTGTGGCGGGCAACTTCGCCGGTCATCTCGAACAGGCCGGCGAGGCAGTTGATTTCACCAATGTGGAGAGCAAAGGTGATGCGCCCAAAGGCATTTTCCCGTGGTACGCCCCCGGCCACGACAGCTTCCTCGGTGAGTTTCCGCTGTCCCATGACGCACTGATCGTGCCGAAGACAACGGCCGTCGACGGTCCACTCAACCTGCAGATCGAGCCTGAGGTCGGCCTGGCATGCCATGTTGTGTGGGACGGCGATACCGTCGTCACACTGCGACCCTTCGCCCTCGGCGCGTTCAATGACTGTTCGATCCGGCGGCCGAACGCACGCAAGATCAGTGACAAGAAGAACTGGGGACCGGCGTCCAAAGGCGTGGCGCGGGAGTTCTTCAAGGTCGGCGACCTCACCCCGGATGGGCCCACCGCGACGCTGCGGCTGCTGTGTCATCTGCGGACCGCCGACGGAGTGCACCACGAGTACGGCGTGGACAGTCCGCTGCTCGGCTACTCCTACTACGGCGAGGTACTGCTGGACTGGATTGTCGAGCGGCTGGCCAACCAGAAGGGTTCACCCGACACGCCTCTTGAGGACGTCGGCGCTCTCATGGTGGTTTGCGGGCGGCCGCACACCGTGCTGATCGGGATCGGCGCGACGCGCTACACCGCATTAGGGGAGTCGACCTACCTCAAACCTGGTGACGAGGCGATCGTGCGGGTCTACGACACCGCGGATGCGAAATTCTCCGAGCTTCGCCAATTGGTCTGGGAGCCGTGAGAATCCGATCCCCCTAGCGTCCCAGCACCTCGGCGAAAATCGCCAGAAAGTCCTGCGGCTCGGCGGGGGTGAATGCCGGACTCGGCCAGACACCGGGTACGTCCAGGGTGATCAGAACCGACCTGGTGGGACGACGTGCGTCCAACGGTAGCCAGCGCCGCAGATCCGAGGTGCCCCAGAGCCGGAAGCGCTGCGTCCACATCCCGAGCGATTCGACGTGATAGTCCTGGATCGACTGCAGCGGAATGACTTTCGAGGTTCCGGATGGGAAGTGGTACCGCCGCAGCGTGAGGGCATGGCGGTCCAGTTGCACCATGCCGTCGTCGTAGTACTGCCGCGGCGGTCGGGTCATGATTGTGAGCAGCGCAACGGGTGGCCCTTGCTGGTCAGGCATCGGCCGGTTTTGAGGTCCCACTGCCAACCGTGCAGATTGCAGGTCAGAGTCGTTGCATCGACCACGCCGAACTTCGACAGGTCAGCCTTCAGGTGCGGGCACCGGCGTTGAATGTCCCAACCGTCCAGGGTGATCGTCGAACTATCGTCATGAGCCTCGGCGAACCAACCGTCGGCATAGGCGATGCGCTCGTCGGTGAGGCACTTGAAGAACGTGTACAGGTACTCGTTGTAACCGCCGACCCGCCAGGCTTTGAACCGAGTCGACAGGAAAATGGTGTTAACCCAGTCCGGTTCGTTGTCACGCAGCACGGTTCGCACCAGTTCCGGAGCGATCTCGAAGCCGTATCGGAACTTCTCATCCGGAATAGGTTCGCGGACAGTGCGTTTCGGGAAATCCAGAATGACGGTCTCGGGTCCCATCTTCAGTTCGACCGGGTAGCCGATTCCATCGCAGATCTGGTCGCCGGCCAACATGATCGGCTCGAAACGGGCCCGTAGTGGCTCCAGAAGCGGATCACCCGCGGCAGGCGCCCAGGTTGCCTTCTCAGCGGCCAGCACCGGCGCCATCCGTTCGGCGTAGGAGGCTATGTAGTCTGCCTTGCCGGTGGTGAAGATCGCCTCCACCTCGTCCACCGGGATCGGATGGGTAAGTGAATTCAGTTGCGGGCCGCTGAAATCGGCGACCGTACCGGGAATCATCAGCAAGCCCCCGTGGTTGCCGTGCCGGCGCAACTGTTCGAGGAACACAACCTGGTCGGGGAAAATGTTGCCCGGATCGCCATGGTCGTCATTGAGATCGCGCAGCACCGGATCCAGAAAGCACGGTGGACCCGCGGACGGGATCACCCAGGTCGCTGCGATGTCGGCGATGTACTGGCGGCAGCGATCCATTCCGCGCTGGCGCTTCTGAATGGCGAAGGCCTCCTTGGCGCGATCGGGCATGTCGTAGACCATCGGATACCAGATAGCCCCGGAGTACTGCGTCATGTGCACGTCGACACCGCCGAATTCGGCCAGTGCGTCCAGGCTCAGCGGCCTGGAATCATTCATGTTGAACACCGTTGTGTCGCCGTCGGAGATCACGATCCCGGAGTCGCCGATTGGGCCGTCGGCAGGAGCGCGCAGCGCGATGATCATCACGTCAAGGTCGCCCTTGGGGCCGCTGAGGCGATGCTTGATGGAGTCCTCGGTCTCGAGGAACTGGTGAAAGCCCAGCGCCTGCAACTCCCGCTTGAGGTCTGGCACCGGAAAGTCAGGCAGCAGCACCACGGCGTCGGTGTTCACGTACTCAGCGAGCAGGGCTGGGTCGAAGTGGTCGGCGTGCAGGTGCGAGATGTACAGGTAATCGCAATCGCCTATGGACGCCCAGTCCAGCGCACGATTGTCCGGGAACACGAACCAGGAGCCGAAGTAGGCGGGGTTGAGCCACGGATCGCACAGCACGCTGCCCGCCCGGGTATCGATTCGGAAACCGGCGTGGCCGATACTGGTGACCTGCACGTATTGCCTCCCTCGTGGTGGATGCGCCCACCGGGATCTTAGCGGTCGGCCGCAGCACTAGGCTGGCCGCTGTGGAGCCGGCATACGGGACTGTCATCGCCGCCGTCCGTCTGCTGTGGCGCGTGCAGGGCCTTCGGTTCACCATCACCGGCACCGACCATCTGCCTGCCACCGGCGGGGCCGTCGTCGCGATCAACCACACCGGGTACCTGGACTTCACTTTCGCCGGCCTGCCGTTCTATCGGCAGCGTCCGCCACGGCTGGTTCGGTTCATGGCAAAACAAGAGGTGTTCGACCATAGGGTGACCGGACCGATCATGCGCAGTCTGCACCACATTCCGGTTGATCGGAGCAGTGGTGCGGCGTCTTTTGACGCAGCGGTCGCGACGTTGAAGGCCGGCGAACTTGTGGGCGTCTATCCGGAGGCGACGATCAGTCGCAGCTTCGAACTCAAGGAGTTCAAGTCCGGTGCCGCACGCATGGCGATCGCCGCCGACGTTCCGATCATCCCGCATATCGTCTGGGGCGCCCAGCGCATCTGGACCAAAGACCACCCGCGCAAGCTGTGGCGGCCCAAGGTTCCGATCTCGATCGCCGTCGGGGAGCCGATCATGCCCAGCCTGCCGCCCACCGAACTGACCGCTCTGCTGCGCTCTCGCATGCAACACCTGCTCGAAAGTGTGCAGGACGTGTACGGCACGCACCCGCCCGGTGAGTTCTGGGTGCCGCACCGACTCGGCGGTGGCGCACCGACACCCGCGGACGCCGCTGATCTCGAAACCGCGGAGCTTGCCGAACGTGCCGCCCGACGGCGCAGCATCGAGGGACAGGGATAGCGACCGATGGAACTTATGTACCGCACCCTGGAGGTTCTCTCCTTCGTCATCGGGCGGGTGCTGGGGATCAAGATCACCTATCAGGGCATCGACAACATCCCCGCAAGCGGCGGTGCCGTGGTGGCGACCAACCACACCAGCTACGTCGACTTCCTACCGGTCGGCCTGGCCGGCCGGAAAGCCGGGCGCTGGATCAGGCTCATGCCCAAGGCCGAGATGGCCAAGGTCGGCATCGTCAACTTCGTGATCAAAACCACCGGTGCCATCCCCGTTGACCGTCGCGCCGGTGCCGCCGCCTACAGCGCCGCCGTGCGCGCACTGCAGGCCGGCGAGCTGGTGGGTGTGTACCCGGAGGCAACGATCAGCCGCAGTTTCGAGCTCAAGGACTTCAAGAGTGGTTCGGCTCGGATGGCCTTGGAGGCCCAGGTACCGATTCTCCCGATGATCGTGTGGGGGGCCCACCGAATCTGGACCAAGGATCACCCGAAGAACCTGGGCCGCAACAGAATTCCGATCGTAGTGCGGATCGGTAGCCCGCTGAGACCGACGGGGACCGCGGCCGAACTTGATTCGGCACTGCGCTCCGCGATGACCACCATGCTGCACGAGGTTCAAGCGCTCTACCCGCACCCTGCCGGCGCATGGTGGGTTCCGCACCGAATCGGTGGTGGCGCACCGACCCCGGCCCAGGCCAGCCAGCTTGACGAGGTCGAGTCCCTCGCGCGGGCACGTCGCACCGCGCAGGAATCCTGATGCTGCCCGCTTTGATCGCCACTGACGTCGACGGCACGCTGCTCAACGGTGAAGACGCCATCACTGCGCGCACCCGCGACGTGATCGGTGCCGCGATTGCCGCCGGCACCCATTTCATTCTGGCCACCGGACGGCCACCGCGCTGGATCCCCCCGGTCGTCGAGGAACTCGGCTTCGCACCGATTGCGGTGTGCGCCAACGGCGCAGTCATCTACGACGCGGCGACCGACCGGGTCATCTCGGCCCGCACGCTGCCGGTGGAGGTGCTGGCTGAACTCGCCGAGATCGCCGCGCACGCGGTGCCCGGGGCCGGCTTGGCGGCCGAACGGGTGGGCAAGAGCGCACACGACTCGGCTACACCCCAGTTCGTGAGCGCGCCTGGCTACGAGCACGCCTGGCTCAACCCCGATAACACCGAGGTGTCGTTCGAAGATGTTCTCAGCGCCCCGGCGGTGAAGTTGCTGGTGCGCATGCCCGGGGTTCCGAGCTCTCAGTTGGCCGCCGCACTGGCCAAACATGTTGGTCTGCTTGGCGATATCACGTATTCGACCAATGACGGCCTGGTTGAGATAAGTCCGATTGGCATCAGTAAGGCCATCGGTGTGCAAGAGGTGGCCCGGCCGCTGGACATCTCCGCGCAGGACACTGTGGCCTTCGGTGACATGCCCAATGACGTGCCGATGCTGCTGTGGGCCGGCCACGGCGTGGCGATGGGTAACGCCCACCCGGAGGCGTTGGCCGCGGCCAACGAGGTCACCGAGTCCAACGATGACGACGGACTGGCCCGCGTGCTCGAACGATGGTGGACTTAGGCGGTCAGTGCAACCGGGTCAGTGCAACCGGGTCAGTTCAACCGGGTGGGGTGAATCGACAGATGGCGGCGGCACTTCTACCGTGGGCCATGCCGCAGCGGTCGTCCCCCGCAGCCGAGCACAGCGAGGCAAGCGGCGAACGGGAGGTTGGACACATGGTTCTCAACGTCAATGCCGCTTCGGTGGGAGCATCCGCGGCCACCGAAGCGGGAATCGGTACGGAGATGGCAGCTGCGGTGGCGGTGGCGTCGGCGGCGTTGACCGGAGTCATGCCGATGGGCGCGGATCTGGATTCGGTGCAGTTCGCAGCGGCCCTGAATGCGATCGGCGCGGTCTATATCGGAACCGCCGTCGAGCATCTGACCAACCGGGGCCTGGTCGCCGAGGCACAGAATCTGGCGGCCGCGACGTACACCGCCACCGAGGCCGTCAACGACACGGCACTGTCGCTGTAGCGGCACCGTCCCTGGAGCACCGGAACATCCTGCCCCACAGATGTATTCGCAGCGATGACCGATCCCGCGTGGCCCACACTGCCGCCCGAGGCCAACTATCTGCGGTTGGCCGGACCCGGCGCGGCCGGCATAGCGACGACAGTGGCCAGTGCCGTGGCGTGGCAGGCTCTGATGGCCAGTCACGAGGTGGCCTTCGCGCTGTCGACGCTGAACACCGCAGTGACTGCGCTGAACTTCGAGGGTGTGGGTGGTATGAGTTCAGCCACCGCGATCACGGGCCTCAACACCGCGCTGCAACTTCTCGCCGGCTGGGTCCAGGCGAAGCCGCCCATCCTGGCCAGTGCAGTGGCCGCCTACGAGGTGGCGGTGTCGTCGATGATCCCGGCCGAGGTATGCATCGCCAATCGCGTCGAACAGGCCGCAGATGTGGCAATCAACCCGGCTGTGCTGGGAGCATTGACTCCGGCGATCATCGCGCTGGATACCGAATACTTCGGCGAACACTGGCCGCATAACGCAAGCGTTGGCGCGGCCTATGGGGCCACGCTCTCAGCGCTCGCCGCGACATTGGCGATTCCGCCGCCGATCTCCTCGCCGGGAGCATCCGCCACCGCACCGGTGGCGGCTGCGGCAGCGGTGGCCCAGACCTCCGGCCGTGTCGCACTGGAGGGTGGTCTCGCGGCGCCGGTGGCGAAATCGGTTACCGGCGGCTCTGCTGTGCCGACGGAAGTTCTGGGTCAGGTCGGACAGCTGATGATGCAGCCGATTCAGGGTGCGCTGGGTTCGATGCAGTCGGCGACGGGAATGTTTCAGACACCCATGAGCGCCATCCAATCCCTGGCGGGTGTACCGCAGTCGATGATCGGATCGCTGCGCGGAATCGGCGCTGAGTCGGACTCGGGAGACGTTCCCGTGTTGGCGGCGATACTGCCCGGCGGCGCGACCCCGATAGGCGAGCCCGGCGTCGGCACCGGCGCGGGAGCCGCCGGCACCGTCGGCAACGGCGCGGGAGCCACCGGCACCGTCGGAACCGGCGGTGTGGCCAGTCCCGGCGGGATGTCGGGCCCGGGTGTCACCAGTTATGCGCGCCCGGCCAGCAGCTTCGCCCCGGAGACGGCGGGCCGACCGACCGGTCTGAAAACCGGACTGCTGAGCGCGGCCGAGTTCCCGGGCACCACTCAGACGGGATCAGTTGGCCCGTTGCCGGTATCAGCCGGTCAGTCCGGACTGCTGGGCCGAGGTAAGGAAGTGGACGACCGAGATGACGGCCCGCGGGCTCGCATCGTTGCTGGCGCGCGGCCGCCTCAGGCCCAGTAGGACCGGCAGGCCGTGTTACGTTCACGGGCGCTGACGTCCTGACCGTGCTCTAGTTGTAAGCGATAGCCACGTGAGGAGACCCGCGGATGAGTAAGGGCCGTTCGCTGGCCGTGGTCGCTCTGGCTTACGTCATCGCCGTGGCTGTGGCAGTCGGATGGTTGTGCTGGGGCCCGCGTACAGGTCGGTTGTGGCTGGACGCGCTGATTGCCGACCTGCTGGCCACTCTGGTGGTGTTCCTCTTCAGTCGGGCCTACCGAAACTCCAGTTTCTATGACGCCTACTGGAGTGTGATTCCGCCACTGCTGGCGCTGTTCTGGTGGTGGCAGGGACCGCTGGGCGTCACCGGCCCAGGCTCGCTGCGATGCTGGCTCCTTGCCGTGGTGATGCTCTACTGGGCGGTCAGGCTTACGGCCAACTGGGCGTACGGATTTGCGGGTCTGCATCATGAGGACTGGCGGTATCCGATACTCCGTGATGGCGCCGGCCGATTCGAGTTTCTGGCCGACCTGTTTGGAATCCACCTTTTTCCGACCGTGCAGGTTTTCGTCGGCATGCTGCCCGTTTACATCGCACTCACCCGACGCGGGGACGGCGTGGTGTGGCTGACGTGGTTAGCGTTCGCCGTGGGCATCGCAGCGGTCACGCTCGAATTGGTCGCCGACGTGCAGATGCACCGTTTCGTCGCCGAGCGTCGACCCGGTGCGGCCATGGATCGCGGATTGTGGGCATGGTCGCGGCATCCGAACTATGTCGGTGAGGTCGGCTTCTGGTTCTCTCTTGCGCTGTTTGGGATCGCCGCTTCACCCCGGGATGTGTGGTGGTTGTTCGTCGGAGTCGCACTGATGGTCGCGATGTTCCTTGGTGCGAGCATCCCGTTGATGGAGAAGCGCAGTCTGGAACGCCGCCCGAGTTATCAGGACGTCATCGACCGGGTCCCGAGACTTGTGCCGCGCCGGCCCCGCCCGGCCCCGGAGATCGCCGGTCCTTCGTGAACCGTCCGCGGGTGGTGATCGCCGGCCTGGGCGACAGTGGGTTGCTGACCGCAATCCGACTGGCGCGATTCGCTGACGTGGTGGGCATTTCGATCAAGCCCGCGTTGGTCAGTGGCCAGGAGTTGGGTGTGCGATTGACGCGTCCGGCGGACTGGGCTCGCGACTATCTGGTGCCGTTCGACCGGTATCGCGCGCTGGATCGAGTGCGCACCGTTCAGGCCAGATTGACCAGGGTCGATCTGGCCGCCCGGGTGGTGTACGGCGACCGCCCGGACGGCACCGAAATCGCCGAACCCTATGACGCGCTTGTCATTTCAACCGGAGTGACCAACGGATTCTGGCGCCGGTCCATTCTGCAGTCGTCGGCTGAGATCCGCGCCGAGATCACTGCCGACCATGATCGGCTGGCTGCCGCCGCCTCGGTGATGGTGGTCGGCGGGGGGGCTGCCGCGGTCAGTGTCGCGACCAACGTCGCCGCCCGCTGGAAGGGGAAACGGGTCGATCTCTACTATCCGCATGATCGGCCCCTGCTCGAGTATCACCCGCAGACCTGGGAACACTTGCGGCGCAGGCTGATCCGGCTCGGGATCGGACTGCACCCGGGTCATCGGGCGGTGGTTCCGGACGGATTTGCCAGCGATGCGATCACCAGTGAACCGGTTCGGTGGAGCACCGGCCAGCCACCCGCGCAGGCCGATGCCGTGCTGTGGGCCATCGGTCGGGTGCAGCCCAATACCGACTGGTTACCCGCTGATCTGCTCGATGCGCACGGTTTCGTCACGGTCACGCAAGAGTTGCGGGTGCCGGGATACCGCGGGGTGTTCGCCGTCGGCGACGTGGCTGCCACCGATCCACAACGCTCGTCGGCACGTAACCGGGCCGACGCGGTTCTCGCCCACAACATCCGCGCCGAACCTGCTGGACGGCCACTGCGCTCCTATAGGCCGCCGCGTCGTCGCTGGGGATCGGTGATCGGCATCCAATCCGACGGCGTGGAGGTGTTCGCCCCGAATGGCCGGCCGTTCCGCATCCCGGCATGGTCGGTGCACCGAGTACTCATGCCGTGGATCGTGCGTCGTGGCATCTATCGCGGTATTCGGCGAAACCAGCCACTGGGGTAGGACGCGGGACCCGGCGGCCGCTTCGCTGGCAAATCTTGTGCAGTGCACCTGGGGCATGGTGCCGGACGCGTTGCGGTCGGCCAGTCACCGTGTGGTCGTCGTGGGTGCGGCCCAGTGAAGTAGCCAGCCCGCACTGGTGCGAATGTTATCAGTGAGATTGCTGAGATACATGATCGCACTGTGTTCAAAAATGAGCCAAAAAGTGAATTGACAGAGCTAGGAAGTGGCCCCATGATTTGCCGATGGAGGGGTCTTCTGACGGTCACGAGATTAGCGACAAGCAGCTTGTCGAGTCCGCCCTGCGCGAAATGGACGAGCTTGCTGATCGCTGGGAAGCGCTCCTCGTAGAAGCGGAGGCGACCACCTATACCGTTGACATGGGCGACATCCATGCGGTTGCCAACTCCGACGGCAAACTGATTGAACTCACTCTTGCCGCAAGTGTCGTTACCGATTACAGCCATGGCGAGCTGGCTGACCGGATGAATGTCGCGTTCGCCGCCCTGCGCGACGAGGTCCAGGAGGACTATCGCGTTCGGTACGGCGGGGGACTGCAATGAGGTGGCGACCGGAGCGGGGGACTTCAGCGCCGCCCCCGCCGGAGCGGGGGACTTCAGCGCCGCCCCCGCCGGAGCGGGGGACTTCAGCGCCGCCCCCGCCGGAGCGGGGGACGAAATGCCGCTGAATCTGTCCAACCGGGACCAGAACTCTGGCCATTTGTTTTACAACCGCCGACTGCGTTCGGCCATCACCCGATTCTCGGTACGGATGAAGCACGACGATCGCAAACAACAGGCGGCTCTCGCATTGTCAGTCGTTTTCGTGATGCTGGGCTGTGGCTGGATGGCTCTGTTGCATCTCGTTAAGCCGGCAGGCTTGGTGGGACAGTCCTCGATCGTCGGGAATCGGGACACCGGCGCGTTGTACGCGAAGATCGACGGTCGACTGCATCCGGCTCTGAATCTGATATCGGCGCGACTGGCGACCGGCACCTCCGCATCGCCGACCTGGGTCAAATCCGCCGAGATCGGGAGATACCCGACCGGCCCCATGATCGGCATCCCCGGTATCCCCGACGATCTGGCGATTTCCCCTAATCCGCTGTCGGCATGGGCGGTGTGCGACACCGCGCCCGCGCGGGGTCGCGCAAACGGGACAACAGTGACCGCCGTTGTCGGCGAGTTGGCCCGTGATGGTCGCGCCCAACCGATGGGGGAGGCCGCCGCAATTCTCGCGACCCACGGCCGGTCCACCTATCTGATCTGGAACGGCCAACGGATGCTGATCGACCCGGCCGACCGCGCGGTCACGTTTAACCTCGGACTGGATCCGGCCAGCACCGCGCCGATCGAAATGTCCAATGCGCTCTTCGATGCGATGCCCGCCATGGAACCACTCGTCGTACCCGCAATTCCGGAAGCCGGCACGCCGTCACGGTGGCTGTCGGGATCGGTTGTGGGACGGGTGCTGCGGGCCAAAGACGCCCAGGGATCGGTCAGCGGGTTCTACGTTCTGCTTCCCAACGGAGTCCAGCAGATCACCGCCTTCGTCGCGGACCTCCTGCGTACTGCCGACAGCCAGGGATTGGCGGAGCCTCAACTGATCTCACCAGACAGACTGGTCGACATCCCCCAGGTCGAAGTGCTCAATGTGGGCTTCTATCCAACCGGAAAGCTGAACTTCGTCGACACCGATGCCAATCCGGTGAGTTGCGTCGGCTGGAAGAAACTGACCACCGACAGACAGGCGACCATCGAAGTCTTCAGCGGCAGAGGGCTTCCCACTCCGCAGGCCTTTGACACGCACATCGTGCAGTTGGTGCGCGACAGCCGAGGCCCCGACTCCGTTGAAGCACAGCAGACGCTCATCCTGCCGGGCGCGGCGAACTTCGCGGTCTCCACCAGTGCTGCCATCACCGCCGACACCCGCGAGAGTCTGTTCTGGATCTCACCCCAAGGTGTCCGATACGGCCTGGACTGGGATCAGAACACGTTGCAGCCCTTGGGAATCGACCCCCGGAGTGCGGTTCAGGCTCCCTGGCCCCTCCTTCGTACCTTCGCCGCCGGGTCACCGATCAGTCGCTCGGGCGCACTGCTGGCCCGCGACACCATCGACCCGGGCGGCGCGATGGCCGTGGTGCCGGCATCCGGAGACACCAGAGCAGGAGGATAACGATGTCAAAGAAGGGCTTCGTCCGGGGCGCTCGCACATCGGCACCTGTGGTGCCGCCGGTACGTGTTGTGGTCGCCGCGCCGTTGGCATTACCGGAGCGGGAACCACGCAACATTCTGCTCATGATTGCCGCGCCGGCTCTGCTGGTGGGCATCATCGGAACGTTGGTGGTCGTGTACACCTCGGGCGCCCGGTCGTTGCAGTCCGGGTTCTTCCCACTGATCGGTCTCGTGGGCTTCGGGGCGCTGATGTTCAGCGGCCGTTTCGGCCGCGGTCGTCGGGTCAGCTGGGGCGAACAGGAGAAGCAGCGCCGAATGTATCTTCGCTCCCTTGATGAGGATCGTGACGAAGTTCAGCGCACCACTCAGCAGCAGCGCCGCAGTCAACAGTTCGTTCACGGTGACCCGCAGACCTACGACACGATCATCGGTGGGCCGCGGATGTGGGAGCGTCGGGTAGGTGATCCGGACTTCCTGGACGTCAGGCTGGGCATCGGGCTGCAGTCAACGACGGATTCCGCCGTGTCGCTGCAATGGCCGGAGGTCCCAGTCGGCGAGGAATTGGAACCGGTCACCGGGCGTGCGCTTAGGGATTTCATCCTGGAGCAGAGCAAGATTCGCGATATCGGCAAAGTTGTGAGCCTGAGTTCGCAACCCGGTTTCAGTTTCGTCGCAGACAACCTCGGGGAGTTGCATGCGTTGATGAGATCAGTGCTGTGCGCACTCGCGGTCCATCACAGTCCGGGCGATTTGAAGCTGATGGTTGTTACCCGATACCCCGATCAATGGTCGTGGCTGGTCTGGCTTCCACATAACCATCACGATGAAATGTTCGACGCCTGCGGCATGCGGCGCCTGGTGTTCACCTCGCCGGCCGACCTCGAGGACGCCCTAGACGCGGAGTTACACCGTAAGGGGAGAGGGCCGTGGACACCGCCGTCGGGAGCAATCCCGTCGCTCTCGGGGCAGTCGGTAGTCACCCCGGCACCGGGTCCGCATTGGATCATCGTCGACGATAACGCCGGAACGCCGGAGCACTGGGAATCAGTGACGGGCCAAAAAGGCATGGCGGGTATCACCGTGCTTCGCCTGGCAACCCGACCGGGTATCGGTGTCGGCTTTTCCAACGAAGAACAGGGTTTCGAACTTCGCGAAGGCCGTCTGCGCCATCGCGGCGCCTTCTATGCCGTGGCCGACATGCTCGCGGAGAGCACGGCCGGCCGGTACGCCAGGGCGCTGGCCCGGTGGTCGCCGACGACGGCGGTCGAACTCGCCGACGTCGACAGCCAGGGCGGCGAATTCTTGCGCGCTCTTGACATCAGCGACCCGCGCAAGCTTGACCTGGATCGGTTGTGGGCACATAGCAGAGGCCGGGGCGATCCACGGTGGGCCATGGTGCCCGTCGGAGTCAAGGCCGGCGGCGATCTGCAATATGTGATCCTGCGCGCTAAGGACTTCGCCGGATACGGATTCCATTCCGTGGTGATCGGCACGTCAGGTGCCGGCAAGTCGGAGTATTTCCTGGCGCTGTGCAGCGGGATCGCGCTGACCCACTCGCCGGAGACTTTCATCGTGATATTCGTCGACATGAAGTTCGAGTCCGCGGCACAGGACCTAGCCGGTCTGCCGCACGTGGCCGGATCACTGTCGAATCTAGGTAAAGATGAAAGGCATCTCGCTGAGCGCATGCGCAAGGCGATCGATGGCGAAATCGCCCGGCGATACCGGCTTTTCAAGGATGCTGGCGCGCGGGACGCGAACGAGTACGAAGAAATGCGCCTCGCCGGCCGTGACCTCGAACCGGTTCCCATCTTGCTGGTCATTATCGACGAGTACCTGGAGTTGTTTCACCACCACCCCGAATGGATAGATCTGGTGATCCATATCGGACAGGAGGGACGTGGCTGCAATGTGTTCTTCACTCTCGGCGGTCAGCGCCTGGACCTGTCGTCGCTGAGCAAGGCGAAGAGCAACATCGCCTTTAGGGTGGCACTGCGCGCCGAGACCGCCGAAGACTCCCGCGATGTCATCGGCAGCGATGCTGCACTCCACCTGCCATCGAAGGAAAACGGTTATGCGCTGTTGAAGGTCGGCCCGCGTGATCTCGAGCAGTTTCGCTGCTTCTACGTATCGGCACCATTCGTCGTCCCTCGGACGTCGGCCGGCGGTCACGGGACAGTCGCCGTCAGCTTCACCAAACCGCGTCCGCTCACCTGGGAGTTTCAACCGCCCAGCGTCAAGGACAACGCTTCCCCGGCCATCACGACTGATCCGCAGGAGCCTGACGAATTCCTTTATCACGGAGATGGATTCAGGAAGAAGAAGCTTCTCGACGTGATCGGGGAATCGCTGCGGGCCCATCCGGCGCGGCCGCCGCACCAGATCTGGCTTCCGCCGTTGGAGGCCAGTGAAACCGCTGACAGCCTGGTGCAGCGATGGCGCGGAAAGCCGTGGTGGACCGATTATGGGCAGAACCCCGGTCTGGTATTCCCGGTGGGGATCGAGGACGTTCCGGAAGACCACGCCCAACGGGTGCATGCGATTGATGTCGAGATGGACAACGTCATGGTGGTCGCGACTGCTCAGCGTGGTAAGTCGACAACCCTGATGACGCTGATCACGACGGCGGCGTTGATGTACACCCCGACAAGGGTGACGTTCTACTGCGTGGGTGCTGCGCTGGATCCGGTGGCCGAGCTTCCACATGTTGCCGGGGTGGTCAGCCTCGCCGACGGTGAAGGAGTTTCCCGGACCATTGCCACAGTCGAAGGGCTCATCCGTGCCCGGGAGGAATCGTTTAAGCGGCATCGGATGGACATCACCGAATTCCGTGACCGGCGTTTCGGATCCGGTGGAGGTGGCACCGATAGTCGGGACAAGTTCGGCGACGTGTTTCTGGTGATTGACAACTTCGGTGATCTCTATGACAAGGACAACGGTGTGGGGGATCGCGCGATTGCGGTAGCCCGGCAGGGACTCTCCTACGGAGTCCATGTGATTACCAGCGCCAGTGGGTGGTTCGTCGGCCAGAAACAGGCGCTGCTCAACGTGGCCAACTCCCGAATCCAGCTGCGTTTGAGCAATCCGGATGAGACGCAGATGGGTACCGGTATGGAGCACCGGCGTGCAGCGCGTCAGACTCCCGATCAGCCAGGGTTCGGCGTCACACGATCCGGTCACGAGCTACTGGTCGGACTTCCCGAGTTGCTCGGGAGAGACGGTGCGCGGGTTGCCGCCCGCGAGGTGGGTTCGGTCATCGCCGAACGCACCGGGGTCGGCAAGGTCGAGACCCTGGTGCGACTTCCGGCGCGAATCGCTTTGCGCGACATCCTGATTGGACATCGCGCCGGCGCCAATGGGGCCGAGTCGTTGGACCTCCCGTTCGCCGTCGGCGAGAGTGCTCTGCAACCGGTGGCACTGCAGACCGGACGGCTGCCGAATCTGCTGGTGGTGGGCCGTCAGGGCTGCGGCAAGACGACCACCTTGGCTGCACTGGGCCAGGCGATTGCCGCGCGACTGTCCCCCGATCAGGCACAGATCACGATTATCGATCCGAAGACGACGTTGATCGGCAGGCTCGCGGGGCCGCACGTACGTGCCTACGCGTACACGCCCGACGGCATCGATGCGGCGATCGCCGAATTGGCTGAGATCATTCGCGATCGATTGCCGCCTTCGGGGTTGACGCAGCAGGAGTTGCTGATTCGGCCGGCTTGGACCGGTCCGCACCACTTCGTCCTGATTGATGACGAACATGAACTGCGTGCCAATGGAGTCGTGGGCAAGCCGGCCGCGACGGCACCGTTATGGAACCTGATCGAACGCGGACGGGAGACCGGACTTCATGTCTTCGTTACCCGGCTTCCGGGAAATTGGGCCGGCGTCTCGGCAATGAACCCGTTCATCCAGAAGCTCACCGGTTCGCGCGCTCCGACGCTATTCATGGATAACGATCCACAGAATGTGAAGGTGTTCGGACGAACCAGCGCCGCGCAACTGCCGCCGGGCCGCGGACTGCTGGTCGCCAATGACGGTGTGATGGAGGGTGTCCTGATCGGGACTCCGCAATAACGAGGGATGTCTCAGCGTGACAGTGTAATTCGGCTGAACCGCTCCAACTGTGCCGGTGGCCCGTCCAGCGGCGTCGGGGGCATCACCAGGGTGACGCCGTCAATCACCCGCAGGACGTTGTGTGTCTGCCGATCGAAATTCAGGGTGCCGTGCTGGAAGTTCTGAACGATCCACTCGGGCTCGGAAATCTCGGCACTGGTCGGTAGGCCCAGGGCGCCGAGTTCGTAGCCCAGCGAGGCCCACGCCTCGTAGATGGCGCCGGTGAGCGGTTGGGCGCCGGTCGTGGGTGACCAGTACACGGCACCCCGCTCGAAGGTTGCATACCGCGTGCCTCTGCTGCCTGCAGCCTCTGGTGAGGTCGGCAGGCCCAACGGGCTGACCGGACCGCCGTCAGCTTCCCAGCGCGCGAGTATCGACCCGCCTCGGAGGGATTCGATGACGTCTGGCGGACCGGTGAAGCCGGCCGCGATCGCGCGTATCTGGTCCAGTGCGGCGTAACCGGCCTTACCGGGACACTCGGTGTTACCCACATCCCGGTGCGCGAAGATCTCGGGCAGGGTCACCGAACTCCCGCCCGGGACGACGGTGTACTGGCCGCCCGCGGACTTCAGTTGCACGGTGCTCAGTGGGTTGACCCGGTCGAGGCTCATGCGCCAACCGAGCAGCCGACCCACCGTCTTGACGGTGATGTCGGGTGGGGGTTCGTCCTCGAAGTCGCCGATCATCGACACGCCCCACACGTCGCGGTTGAAACCACCGGTGTGAGAGCCGAGTACGTCTTTCGTGATACCGCCGCCTCTGCCCTCGAAGACCTGGCCGTAATTGTCCACAAGTGCGTTGTAGGCGATGTCGCACCACCCCAGCGTCATGGTGTGGTACGCGTAAATCGATCGGACGATGGCCGCCGAATCCTCTGGCGCGTAGTCATTTCCGGTGGCGGTGTGATGCACGACGGCCGCGCGAATTCCGTTGCCGTATGACGGTCCTCCGCACCGCATGCTGGTGCCTGCACCCCATTGAGCGCGACTGATGATGTTCGGTGGCTGCCCGGGGCCGAGGATGGCGGTCGGGGGTGTCCACTGGGTGTCCACCGGCGATTCCGGTGGGGTGATCAGAACGGCCGAAATGTTTTGCGCGATCGGCTGTTCGGCATTCGCCGGTATGTATCCGAGTTCCCGGCCGGCGTCGAGGGCGGTATCCGGCGCGGCGACGGTCATGGGTGCGTCCTGCGGTCGGGTGAGTGCAATTTGCACGGCCGTGGTGGAACCCACGAAGACGGGGTCGGTGCCGCGCGGACCGCCGTCCACAGTGTCGTCTGAGTTGGATTCGAGGTTGTGGATCTCGTACCACGGTCCCCACGTGCCGTCGGGCTTCTTGGCCCGCAACTGCGCTGAGGTTGCGGTGAGATCGTTTCCGGTCAGCGCGACCATGGAGAACGGCGTCGGCTGACTGATCTCGCGGACCGTCTCCCCGCCGCCCACCCCGGTCAACGGTTGTCGTGTCAGGACGGTGTCATCGGCACTGGGTCCGTGCGGCCCGCCAGTTGCGGGGATCCCGTTGATCGCCAATGGAACCGCCACCACGGTCGCCGCGATGGCGGTGAAGAGAATCGTCGGCACTGGACGACGGGACGTCACACCGCGATGTTACGTATGAGCAAGCTGTTGCTGACGTTTCGACACGGACTATTGAGGGCTATGTGACTATTGGGACCTGCAACGGCACCGCAGGGGTCTCTCCGGGGTGGCCTACCGGCCGGACCCACCCTGCGGTGCCGTTTCGTACAGGTATTGCGGGGCCCAGGTTTTATTGGGCCCAGGTTTTACTAGGCCCAGGCTTCGTTAGGCCCAGGTTCTATTGGGTTCAGCCGACCGCTGCGACATCGCCTGCGGCCTCAACGGCCGGAGCGGCAGCAACCGGCGCGGCCGAGGCGGCCGAGGCGGCAGCGCCCTGCATGGCCTGGGTGATACCCGGCATGACGACGCCCTTCAACAGATCGATCGCCTGACCGACGCCCAGCTGGTTGGCGGCGCTGCTCAGGTCGCCGATGATGCCGGTGCTGGCGGCCTGGGGTGCCGGAAAGCCCAGTGACGGGTCGCCCAGGATCGGATACGTGCCGGCCACCGGGCCCAGTGGAGCGCTGATCGGCTGCTCAGTGGGCAGTCCGATAATGCCGGTGGATGGCATGGTGAGTCCCGGCGTAGCGCCGATCTGCGGTGTGGTGAGCCCCGGCGTGGTCAAGCCGGGCGCCGTCAGGCCGGGATCGGTCAACGAGGGAATAGCGGACGCGCCGGGGGTGGTGAGGCCGGGTGTGGTGAGACCGGGTGTGGTGAGACCGGGTGTGGTGAGACCGGGGGTGGTGAGACCGGGTGTGGTGAGACCGGGTGCGGTGAGGCCGGGTGTGGTCAAGCCGGGTGTGGTGAGACCGGGTGCGGTGAGACCGGGGGTGGTCAAGCCGGGCGTGGTGAGACCGGGGCTGGTCAGTGACGGAGTTGTCAGCATCGGGGCCAGCGGTCCGCTCTGCACCGGCTGGGCACCGGCCGGACTCAGTCCGGTCGGCAGTGGTGGCAGGTTGATGCCGAACTGCGACAGGCCCTGCTGCAATGCAGACAGAATTTCGTTGGGCAGGTCGGTGACGACGGCCGCCCGAGTGAATTCGCGTTGCTCGGGCGCTGGGTGAGAGGACAGCGTGATAACGCCAATCACTGCGAAGGGGGTTGCGACGGCCATGGCACCGACCGCGCTCATGGCTGTCGAGATTTTGCGTCGACGACGGTTCGGCACGGGAGTCTCCTTCAATCTGGACTATGTCGAAACCGGCCCTGCGCCGGCTCCGAAGCTAACGTATGTGATGTTACGTCTGAGGTTGATGAGACTGGAGTGACGATGCTGAATCGTGAGCCAATCGCGACATTGAGCCCTTTCGCCTCGCGGACAATTTCGTCCCGCGACGCCGGCCTTCGCGGTGGGGTCAGTGCCGTCCGGTTCCGATAACCTAGGCGTCAATGACCTCCAACGACCTCATCGTTGTCGGATCCGGATTCTTCGGTCTGACGATCGCCGAACGCGTGGCCACTCAACTGGGCAAGCGGGTGCTGGTCATCGAAAAGCGCGGCCATATCGGCGGCAACGCCTACTCCGAAGCCGAACCGCAGACCGGTATCGAGGTCCACCGATACGGCGCCCACCTGTTCCACACCTCCAACACCCGGGTGTGGGATTACGCACGTCAGTTCACCGAATTCACCGATTATCAGCACCGGGTGTTCGCCATGCACGGCGGGCAGGCCTATCAGTTTCCGATGGGGCTGGGTTTGGTGGCACAGTTCTTCGGCCGGTACTACAGCCCGAACGAAGCACGTGTGCTGATCGCTGAGCAGGCCGCCGAGATCGATACCGCGGACGCACAAAATCTGGAAGAGAAGGCGATCTCGCTCATCGGCCGACCACTCTATGAGGCATTCGTCAAGGGATACACCTCCAAGCAGTGGCAGACCGACCCCAAGGAACTGCCCGCGTCGATCATCAACCGGCTACCGGTGCGGTACACCTTCGACAACCGCTATTTCAACGACACCTATGAGGGCTTACCAGTCGACGGATACACCGCGTGGCTGACGAAGATGGCCGCGGACGAACGTATTGAAGTACGCCTCGACACCGATTGGTTCGACGTGCGCGACCAGTTGCGGGCCGACTCCCCGGCGGCGCCGGTTGTCTACACCGGTCCGTTGGACCGCTACTTCGATTACGCCGCAGGACGCCTAGGCTGGCGCACCCTGGACTTCGAACTCGAGGTTCTACCGTGCGCGGACTACCAGGGCACTCCGGTGATGAACTACAACGACCAGGACGTGCCGTTCACCCGCATCCACGAGTTCCGCCATTTTCATCCCGAGCGCGACTACCCGGACGACAAGACGGTCATCATGCGCGAGTACTCCCGCTTCGCCGACGCCGAGGACGAGCCTTACTATCCGATCAATACCGATGCCGACCGGGAAGTGCTGGCCGCCTATCGACACCGCGCCCGGGCGGAGACCTCCGCGGCGAACGTGTTATTCGGGGGCAGGCTGGGTACCTACCAGTACCTGGACATGCACATGGCCATCGCGAGCGCATTGAACATGTACGACAACCTCCTTGTGCCTCATCTGCGCGATGGTGCGCCGTTGATGGCCGACGGTGCCGACGAAAGCAGTACAGCATGAGCGAAATTCCATCCGGACCCATTGCGGCGGGTGAAACCCGAGCCGTAAGCCTGCTGTCGCGGGTGATCCTGCCGCGCCCCGGTGAACCACTCGACGTGCGAAAGCTCTATATCGAGGAGTCGGAGACGAACGCGCGCCGGTCGCACGCGGCCAGCCGTACCGATTTGCAGATCGCCGCCGAGTCCGAGGTGTCCTTTGCCACCTACTTCAACGCATTTCCGGCCAGCTACTGGCGGCGCTGGTCGACTTTGGAATCAGTAGTGCTTCGGGTCGAGTTGACCGGTGCTGCCCGGGTGGATGTGTACCGGTCAAAAGCCACCGGGGCGCGCATTAGCGTCGGTGGCGGTGCGGTCGCCAGCACCGACGAATCCAGCTTGGCCGCAACGGAGTTCGAAATCGGACTCGAGCCGTTCGAGGATGGCGGCTGGATCTGGTTCGACATCACCACCGATACCGAGTGCACCATGCACAGTGCAGGCTGGTACGCGCCGCGGACGGCGCCCGGTCGGGCCAATATCGCCGTTGGGATCCCTACCTTCAACCGGCCGGCCGATTGTGTCAACGCGTTGCATGCGCTGACGTCGGACCCGCTGGTGGACGAGGTGATCGGCTCGGTGATAGTCGTCGACCAGGGAACCGATAAGGCCATAAATCATCCGGGCTTTGACAGCGCGGCCGCCGCACTCGGTCGCCGGCTGTCCATCCACAATCAGCCGAACCTCGGCGGATCGGGCGGCTACAGCCGGGTGATGTATGAGTCGCTGAAGAACACCGACTGCGAGCAGATCCTCTTTATGGATGACGACATCCGGATCGAACCGGATTCCATCCTGCGCGCGCTGGCGCTGAGTCGCTTCGCCAAGGCGCCCACCCTGATCGGCGGACAGATGCTCAACCTGCAGGAGCCGTCGCACCTGCACGTCATGGGCGAGGTGATCAATCGTGGAAACTTCATGTGGACAAACGCGCCGCACACGGAGTACGACCACGACTTCGCCAAATATCCACTCAGCAGTGATGACGAAGACGGCAACAGTGCCCTGCTGCACCGCCGGATCGATGTCGACTACAACGGATGGTGGATGTGCATGATCCCGCGGCAGGTAGCCGAGGAACTGGGTCAGCCGCTGCCGCTATTCATCAAATGGGATGACGCCGATTACGGGTTGCGCGCGGGCGAGCACGGCTACGGCACGGTCACCATGCCCGGTACGGCGATCTGGCATATGGCCTGGAGCGATAAGGACGATGCGATCGATTGGCAGGCCTACTTCCATCTCCGGAACAGGCTGGTGGTGTCCGCGATGCATTGGGACGCGCCGGTCCGCGGCCTGTTGGCAAGCTCATGGAAGGCGACCCTGAAACACCTTCTGTGCCTTGAGTATTCGACCGTCGCGATTCAGAACAAGGCAATCGCCGACTTCCTCGCCGGTCCTGAGCACATCTTCTCGATTCTGGAGTCGGCGCTGCCCGAGGTTCGTGCGATGCGTCAGGAGTACCCCGACGCAGTTGTGCTATCGGGTGCGACCGCATTACCTGCGCCCAGCGGGCGAACCAGGGTTCACAAACCTCCGGTTGCGCTGCCGACCGTCGGTTTACGCCTCGCGCGTGGCGTGATTCATCAACTCCGCAGGGAAAATCCGGACCACCACGCACGGCCACAACTCAACGTGCCCACCCAGGATGCGCGGTGGTTTCTGCTCTGCAAGGTCGACGGCGTCACGGTCACCACGGCCGACGGCCGTGGCGTGGTCTACCGCCAGCGCGATCGGGCGAAGATGCTGGCACTGCTGAAGGACTCGTTGCGCCTGCATATCCGGCTGGCTCGCAAGTACGACCACATGCGCAAGATCTACCGCGAAGCCCTGCCCGTGCTGTCCAGCCAGCAGAAGTGGGAGACCGTGCTGTTGGAAGAATCGCCAATCGGTGCCTGACGTCGTCGGGCCGCCGACCGGCGAGGCGGCGCTTCTGGCCGACGTGCAATCGAGGCTGTCCTCGGCGCCGGTCGTGACAGGTGCACGGGCCATGTCACATTTCGGCGAGCACGCCGCGGGTTGGGTCGCAGTCTCCGCCGCCGGTGCACTGCTGGCGAAGGGGCGCCGCCGCGAGTGGCTACTCGTCGGAATCGGCGCCGTGGCCGCACATGCCGCGTCGATACTGATCAAGAGAGTGGTGCGACGCAGCAGACCGCACCACCGGGATATCGAGGTCAAGGTGGCCACGCCAAGTTCGCTGAGCTTTCCATCCGCACACGCGACGTCCACCGCGGCCGCAGCTATGCTGCTGTGCCGTGCCACCCGGTCGCCCCTGCCGATGGCCCTGGTGCCGTTGATGGCGCTGTCGCGACTGGTACTCGGTGTGCACTACCCGACTGACGTCCTGGCCGGGATCGCCGTCGGCGCCACGGTAGCGCGGACCGTCACCCACCTCGTCGGTCCCGCAAAGGAGACGCCACGTGAGCCCTCATGAGTGAGACTCGGGTCGCCGGTCCGCCGAGCAATCTCTTCGCCGCCATCATCAAAGCCGTCCGCCCCCGCCAATGGGTGAAGAACCTGTTGGTGTTGGTCGCACCACTGGCCGCCCTCGGCGGCAATGTCAGTTATGACTTCCGCGATGTCGCATTCAAGGTGTCGGTGGCGTTCGTGGTCTTCTGCATGGCCGCCTCAGCCATCTACCTCGTCAACGACGCTCAAGACGTGGAGGCGGACCGGGCCCACCCGACCAAACAGTTCAGGCCGATCGCGGCCGGTGTGCTTCCGGTCGGGCTCGCCTACGCTATTGCTGCTGCGCTTGCCCTCGGTTGCCTGGCGATCTCGTGGTGGCTGACACCGCACCTGGCCGTGGTGATGGCCGTCTACCTCGGAGTTCAACTGGCCTACTGCTTCGGGCTCAAACACCAAGCGGTGCTTGATATCTGCATTGTGTCGTCGGGGTTCCTGATCCGTGCGATCGCCGGCGGTGTTGCCGCGGGAATTCCGCTATCGCAGTGGTTCCTGATGGTGATGGCCTTCGGATCGTTGTTCATGGCGGCCGGCAAGCGCTACGCCGAATTGCAACTGGCCGAGCGCACCGGCGCAAAGATCCGCAAGTCGCTGGAAAGCTACACCAGCACCTATCTTACTTTCGTCTGGACGCTGTCTGCGACTGCCGTCGTCCTCTGCTATGCGCTGTGGGCATTTGAGCGTGGCGGTAGAACAGGTTCGTGGTTCGCCGTGTCGATCATCCCGTTCACGATCGCCATCATGCGGTATGCGGTCGATATCGACGGCGGACTTGCCGGCGAGCCTGAGGAGATCGCATTGGGCGACCGCATCCTGCAAATGCTCGCACTGATCTGGATCGGAACCGTCATTGCCGCCGTCGCCCTGGGTTAGCGCGGCGGCTGCCGACCCCGGCGGTCCCGAAACCGCTTCGTCCGCAAGGCGTTCGGGGATAAACCTCTGGGCCGGGTTTGGCAACTCGCTGCTCACCAGAGTCAGTCTGTGGACCTCGGTTGCCATGGTCGTGGCGTTGTGGGCATGGGGTGCGTGGCAGCGGCGCTGGATCGCCGATGACGGCCTGATCGTATTGCGGACCGTCCGGAACCTGCTGGTGGGCAATGGTCCGGTGTTCAACCCGGGCGAGCGGGTCGAGTCCAACACCTCCACCGCATGGACCTACCTCATGTACGTCGGCAGCGTTATCGGCGGTCCGATGCGGTTGGAGTACGTCGCGCTCGCGTTGGCCCTGGCGTTGAGTGTGGCCGGTGTGATGATGGCCATGCTGGGGGCGGCGCGCTTGTACGCGCCGGGCCTTCGTGGTCGCACCGCGTTGATCCTTCCGGCGGGTGCGTTGGTCTACATCGCCTTGCCGCCGGCACGTGACTTCGCCACCTCCGGTTTGGAGAACGGTTTGGTGACTGCCTGGCTTGGCCTGCTGTGGTGGATGATGGTCGGTTGGGGGCAGGCCCGGACAGCGCGGCCGCGGTTGCACGCCGCACTGGCGTTCGTGGCCGGGTTGAGCGTTCTCGTCCGGCCTGAGTTGGCCCTCATCGGTGGACTTGCGCTGGTGATGATGATCCTCGCCGCCGGGGACTGGCGGCGACGGGCACTCATCGTGCTGGCCGGTGGACTCCTGCCGATCGGATACCAGATCTTTCGGATGGGCTACTACGGACTGCTGGTACCGCAGACCGCGTTGGCCAAGGACGCGGCCGGCAGCAAGTGGAGCCAAGGCCTGATCTATCTGGGCAACTTCACCGGGCCCTACGCGCTGTGGGTTCCGACGCTCCTCATGATCGCTCTGGGTCTGGTGCTGGTGGCCGGGCGGCCGAGGTGGAGTTCGGTGGGCGAGGCGCCCGGTCGCGGGTCATGGTCCCGGCGGCTGCAAAATCCGGCCGCGGTCGTCGCTTTCATGCTCGTCAGCGGTGTTGTGCAGGCCATGTACTGGATTCGGCAGGGCGGTGACTTCATGCACGGACGCGTTCTACTGGCACCGGTGTTCTGCCTGCTCGCCCCGGTCTCGGTGATCCCGGTGGTGCTGGGTGTCGGAGCCTGGTCTCCCAGCAAGTCCTGGCGCGCCGGGTTCGCCCGAGAGAAAGTCACTGTGCTGGGCGGTGCCGCAACCGCGTTATGGCTCGCGCTGGCAGGTTGGGCGCTGTGGGCGGCGAACTCACCGGGTATGGGTTCTGACGCCACCCGGGTGACCTACTCCGGAATCGTCGACGAGCGGCGGTTCTATTCTCAGGCCACCGGCCATGCCCACCCGCTGACCGCCGCAGATTATCTCGACTATCCGCGGATGCGTTCGGTCCTGGTCGCCATCAACAACACCCCGGATGGAGCACTGCTGCTGCCCTCGGGCAACTACGACGTGTGGGATGTGGTGCCGGCTATGCCGCCGCCGCCTCCACCACCTGGTGTTTCTATGGAAAGTTGGCGCCGCCAAATAGCTACGCACACAGTCTTTTTCACCAATCTAGGCATGGTGGGAATGAATGTCGGTCTCAACACCCGGGTGATAGACCAGATCGGTCTGGTCAACCCGCTTGCCGCGCACACTGCGCGCCTGGGGGACGCCCGAATCGGCCATGACAAGAACCTTTTCCCGGACTGGGCGGTCGCCGAGGGGCCATGGCTCAAGGAACGTCCCTACATCCCGGAGTACCTCGACGAGGGGTGGATCCGAGAGGCCGGCATTGCGCTGGGGTGCCCGAAAACCGTCGAGAAACTCGAGTCGATCCGGGAGCCGATGAGTTGGCCACGGTTCATCGGCAACCTGCACCACGCGCTGGAGTACACCGGATACCGGATCGACCGGGTTCCGAGGTACGACCTGGCGCGGTGCGGTTTGGCTCCGCCGCCACCAGAAAGTCCCCCGTACACCGGACTCCCGGCGACCGGACCATGAAATCTCCGGCCTCGGGCGATCGGCACCAATACCGGAACCACCCCGTGGTCTGTGTGATTCACTACGATTCGGCGTCCGATCGGATAACAGACCGGATGAGTCGACGTGAGGTGGGTATGAGCAGTCTGCTGAAACTGTTCCGGGCGCTGTGCGCCGGGGTCGTGGCGCTGGCCGGGTGGGGTGCGCTGACGCCGACCGCCGCGGCTGCCGGCATCGAGTACCTGATGGTCCCGTCTGCTGCGATGGGCCGCGATATTCCGGTCGCCTTCTCCGGCGGTGGCCCGCATGTCGTGGTGCTGCTTGACGCCTTCAATGCCGCGCCCCAGGTCAGCAACTGGGTGACGCTGGGCAATGCGATGGGCACCCTCGGTGGCCGGGGAGTTTCGGTGGCGGCCCCGGCCGGCGGCGCCTACAGCCTGTACACCAACTGGGAGCAGGACGGCTCCAAGCAGTGGGAGACCTTTCTGGCCGACGAGTTGCCCAACTGGCTGGCGGCCAACAAGGGACTCGCGCCGGGCGGTCACGGAATCGTCGGCGCTTCTCAAGGTGGGTTGGGAGCGGTGACCATGGCCACCTTCCATCCCGACCGCTATAGCTACGCCGGATCGATGTCTGGCTTCCTGGCCCCGTCGAACACCCAACTCAACGGCGCCATCTCGAATGGCATCAACGCGAGCGGAGCTAACGTCGAGGCAATGTGGGGCGCGCCGCAGTTGGGCCGCTGGAAATTCCACGATCCCAATGTCCACGCCAACCTGCTGGTGGCCAACAACACCAGGCTCTGGGTGTTCAGTCCGCAGGCAGTCACCTGCACCGACCCGGCCGCCATGATCGGATTCTGTGACCAGGCCCAGGGCAGCAACCGAACCTTCTATGCGCACTATCGGTCGCTGGGCGGACATAACGGCTACTTCGACTTCCCGGCCTCGGGTAACCATGACTGGGGCACGTGGTCCGCTGCGCTGGGCGCGTTGGCCAACGACGTCTCGGCCGCCATCGGTTAGCGAACTTTTCCCGGTGACAACCGTTAGGTATCCGCAACGTCGTGGAGGCTGGTGCACATTCTCCGAACCGGTACTGTGGAACAGTGCAACGCTTGAGTAGCGGTTCGCTCAGCAAACTTTCAGGTACGGGTCGGCGTCCCTTCGGAACGCCTTCGCGACCGGTTTTCGTCGCTGCATCGCGAGCGGTCTTGGCGGCCGGAGTCGTCGGTCCGGCGGTGTGCTTGCTCGCGGGTTGTAGCTCATCGGGGGCGGATCTGATGAGCACGGTGGCCCTGCCGTCGCAGCAGAGTGCAGGTTCGGATCAGGGCGTCGTGATGGGAGTGTCGCCAGAGTCGGGACCCCAATCGAGCGCGTTGGATCTGACCCCGGTCCAACGCGGTTATCTCGACGGACTCATCGCCGCCGGCGTCCACCCCTCATCCGAATTGCGTGCGCTGAGCATCGGTTCCTACGTATGCCAGGCCCGTGCGGCCGGTCAGAGCGACCAGGCGGTAAGGGATTACGTGGCCCCCATGGTTCGCAGCGATGTCGCCGACTCCAACGCGTCGTCGCCGCAGTCGGCATCCGCCATCCAGGCGGACGCGGCCATTGACTACTACATTCTTCTTGCCGGTCAACGGCTCTGCTGAGACATGGTCCGCAGGTCCGGAAAGACTGATCGCCGCAGACGGCACCGAATCCTGGCACTAATCGCCGCCGCCGCTGTCGCAGTGGTGGTCGGGTTGGTGGTGGCGATCATCGTGATCGTGGTGCGCCGGCCCGAACCGGCGACGACGGCCATTCCACCGACCGCTGTGCCGCCGACGAGCCAACCCGGGCGCACGCCGCGGCCGGCCTTCCAGGACGCGAGTTGCCCCGACGTCGACCTGATCGCCATCCCGGGTACCTGGGAGTCCTCGCCGACCGATGACCCGTTCAACCCGACACAGTTCCCGATTGCCTTGCTGCGCAACGTGACCGGGCCCATTTCCGATCAGTTCGGCCGCGACCGGGTCGAGGTGTTCACCGTTCCCTACACTGCCCAGTTCCACAATCCGCTGTCGGCGGATAGGCAAATGTCCTACAACGACAGCCGCACAGAGGGATCTCGGGCAGCGGTGGCGGCGATGACCGCGATGAATGACCGCTGTCCGTTGACCAGTTACCTACTGGTCGGCTTCTCCCAGGGTGCTGTGATCGCCGGCGATATGGCCAGCGATATCGGCAACGGGCGTGGCCCGGTAGACGAGGACCTGGTGCTGGGAGTGACCCTGATCGCCGACGGCCGCCGACATCCGGGCGAGGGTGTGGAAATCGGGCCCAACCCGCCCGGCCAGGGTGCGGAGATCACCCTCGCCGAGGTCCCGACCCTGTCGGCGCTGGGCCTGACCATGAGTGGACCGCGACCGGGCGGCTTCGGCGCTCTGAACAACCGCACCAACCAGATCTGTGGGCCCGGCGATCTGATTTGTGCAGCCCCGCAGTCAGCCTTCAATATCGCCAACCTGCCACAGACAATTCAGGTGCTGGCCGGTGGCGCCGGTCAACCCGTGCACGCGTTGTACAACACGCCGGAGTTCTGGAACCTCGACGGCCTGACGTCGACGTCGTGGACACTGAATTGGGCACGTGACCTGATCGTGAACGCACCTCGGCCGCCGCACGGTTAGACCGCGGTCCAACGGCGCTGCGATTTGGCTGCTGCACACATTGGGATTAACATTAAGAGGAAAATAAGGCCTGATAAAAGCCGGTCCGACGGAGGATCGACGAAACCCCGCGAGCGTGCCGGTGGCCGCCCGCCGATGGCGCGCCGGGGGGTTGCCGCCCACCGCGGCCCGACACGGAATGTGTTCTGACAGGAGAGTGGTATGCCGTTCCATAACCCGTTCATCAAGGACGGACGGATCACCTTCCCGGAAGGCGCCAGCCTCGTCAAGCACGTCGAGCGGTGGGCCAAGGTCCGCGGCGACAAACTTGCCTACCGTTTCCTGGACTTCTCCACCGAGCGTGACGGGGTCGCCCACGATCTGCGCTGGGCTGACTTCAGCATCCGCAACCGCGCTGTCGCCGCGCGCCTGCAACAGGTGACCCAACCCGGCGACCGGGTGGCAATCCTGTGCCCGCAGAACCTCGAGTACCTCATCGCGTTCTTCGGCACGCTGTACTCCGGTCGTATCGCGGTACCGCTGTTCGACCCGTCCGAGCCCGGTCACGTGGGCCGGCTCCATGCCGTTCTGGATAACTGCGAGCCGTCGGCGATCCTCACCACCACCGAGGCCGCAGAAGGGGTCCGGAAATTCTTCCGCACCCGCCCGGCCAACGCGCGTCCGCGCGTCATCGCCGTGGACGCCGTGCCCGACGAGGTCGGTGCCGCCTGGGAACCGGTGGAGACCGATCAACAGAACATCGCCTATCTGCAATACACCTCCGGATCCACGCGGATCCCCACCGGTGTGCAGATCACCGAGCAGAACCTAGCCACCAATGTGGTGCAGGTGATCGAGGCACTCGAGGGCGAGGAAGGCGATCGCGGCGTCAGCTGGCTGCCGTTCTTCCACGATATGGGTCTGATCACGGCGCTGTTGTCACCCATGATCGGCCACTTCTTCACCTTCATGACACCGGCTGCGTTCGTGCGTCGGCCCGGTCGCTGGATCCGCGAGATGGCTCGCAAGCCCGAGGATGAGGGCGGCGTCATCTCAGTGGCACCGAACTTTGCGTTCGACCATGCCGCGGCCCGCGGTCTACCGCGCGACGGTGAGCCGCCGTTGGATCTGTCCAATATCAAGGCGATCCTCAATGGCAGCGAACCGATCTCGGCGGCCACCGTTCGTCGGTTCAACGAGGCGTTCGAGCCGTTCGGGTTTCCCGCCCGGGCCATCAAACCGTCCTACGGCCTGGCCGAGGCGACATTGTTTGTGTCCACCACACCGGCCGGTCAACCGCCCAAGATCGTCACCGTCGACCGCGATCAACTCAACGGCAATCACTTCATCGAGGTGCCCGAAGATTCCCCCGCCGCGGTCGCACAGGCGTCGGCCGGCAAGATCGGCGTCGCCGAATGGGCCGCGATCGTCGATCACGAGACCGCAAGCGAAGTGCCCGACGGGCAGATCGGCGAGATCTGGATCAGCGGACCGAATATGGGCACCGGCTACTGGAATAAGCCCGAGGAGACCATCGCGACCTTTCAGAACATTCTCAAGTCGCGGACAAGTCCCTCTCACGCCGACGGTGCGGCCGACGACGCCAACTGGGTGCGCACCGGTGACCTCGGCGCCTACCACGACGGAGACCTCTACATCACCGGCCGGGTCAAGGATCTGGTGATCATCGACGGCCGTAACCACTACCCGCAGGATCTCGAGTACTCGGCGCAGGAGGCCACCAGGGCACTGCGCACCGGCTTCGTCGCGGCGTTCTCGGTGCCGGCCAATCAACTCCCCGACGAGGTGTTCGCCAACGCGCAGTCGGGTCTCAAGCGCGACCCCGGTGACACGTCCGAACAACTGGTCATCGTCGGCGAGCGCGCGGCCGGCACTCACAAGATGGAAGTCGAGCCCGTCACCGACGCCATTCGTGCGGCGATCGCCGTCCGCCACGGAGTCACCGTGCGCGATGTGCTGCTGACGCCGGCCGGTGCTATCCCGCGCACCTCCAGCGGCAAGATCGGCCGGCGCGCCTGCCGGGCCGCCTACCTCGACGGCAGCCTGCGCAGCGGGAAGATCGCCAACGCCTTCCCTGACGAGGCGGAATGACGACCGAAGGTCCGGCATCCGATTCAACGATGCCTGCCCCGAGCCCCCCGAGCCCCCCGAGCCCGAAGAACCGTCGGCTCCGTCCGCCGGGAGTGAGCTGGCGCGCACCGAGATGTCGGTGCCGGAGATGCGCGGGTGGCTGCGCAACTGGGTGGCAGTAGCCACCGGGCAGTCGCCGGACACCATCGACGAGTCCACGCCGATGGTCGAGCTCGGGCTGTCCTCGCGCGACGCGGTGGCGATGGCCAGTGACATCGAGGACCTGACCGGTGTCACCCTGACCGCGACGGTGGCATTCCGGCACCCGACAATCGAGTCGCTTGCGGTGGTGATCATCGAAGGCGAGCCCGAGCTCGAGCCTTACGATCCGGACGAGGACTGGACCCGCACCCGCGAGGTCGCCGATATTGCGATCGTCGGTCTGGCGACGCGGTTCCCGGGCGATATGAACACCCCCGACCAAATGTGGCAGGCGCTGCTCGAGGGCCGTGATGCCATCACCGACCTGCCCGAGGGTCGCTGGGCGGAGTTCATGGACGAGCCGCGGCTGGCCGAACGGATCGCCAAAGCCCGCACCCGCGGCGGCTACCTCACCGATATCAAGGGCTTCGACTCCGAATTTTTCGCGCTGTCGAAGATGGAGGCCGACAACCTCGATCCGCAGCAGCGCCTCGCGCTCGAGTTGACCTGGGAGGCGCTGGAAGGCGCCCACATCCCGGCGTCGAGCCTGCGCGGCACAAGCGTCGGGGTGTTCGTCGGCAGTTCCACCAACGATTACAGCTACCTGGCGATGATGGATCCGCGGACCGCGCACCCGTACGCCATCACCGGCACCGCGAGTTCGATCATCGCCAACCGGGTGTCCTACTTCTATGACTTCCGCGGACCGTCCGTGGCCGTCGACACTGCCTGTTCGTCGTCGCTGGTGGCCGTGCACCAGGGTGTGGCGGCACTGCGCTCCGGCGAGGCCGACGTGGTGCTGGCCGGCGGGGTGAACGCGCTCGTGACCCCCGCCGTCACTCTCGGCTTCGACGAGGTCGGCGGCGTACTGGCACCGGACGGGCGGATCAAATCGTTCTCCGCCGACGCCGACGGTTACGCACGTTCGGAGGGCGCGGGCATGCTGGTGCTCAAGCGACTCGATGACGCGCGCCGGGACGGCGACGATATTCTCGCCGTCATCGCAGGCAGCGCGATCAACCATGATGGCCGATCCAACGGCATGCTGGCGCCCAACCCCGATGCCCAGGCCGATGTGCTGCGCCGGGCCTATCGCGATGCCGGGATCAACCCGCGCGACGTCGATTACGTCGAGGCGCACGGCACCGGAACGATTCTGGGTGACCCGATCGAAGCCGACGCGCTCGGGCGTGTCATCGGTCGGGGCCGTGCCGCAGATCAACCCGCACTGCTCGGTGCGGTCAAGTCCAATGTGGGTCACCTGGAATCCGCCGCCGGTGCCGCCAGCCTGGCGAAGGTGGCACTGTCATTGCGCCACAACAAAATTCCGGCATCCATCAACTATGCCGGGCCCAACCCCTACATCGATTTCGACGCAGTCCATCTTCGGGTGGTCGAGGCGGCTACCGATTGGCCGCGCTACAGCGGACATGCTATCGCCGGGGTGTCCGGCTTCGGATTCGGCGGTGCCAATGCGCATCTGGTGCTGCGGGAGGTGCTGCCTGAAGATCTCATCGAGCCCGAACCCGAGCCTGAGCCGGAGACGTCGTCGGCGTCCGAGGCGGTCGCGGTGTACGTGGGCGGCGTCCGGATGGATGAGTACGGCGAATTCATTCATGAAGGTGCCGGTGATGACGATGATTACGGCGACGTCGACCACTACGCGGCTGTCGACGGCGAGCCCGCACTGCCCGGTCTGACTGATGAGGCGCTGCGACTGCTGGCGATAGCCCGCGAGGAACTCGACACCGAGGTTCTGCCCGTTGCCGTTGTGCCGCTGGCAGTTTCAGGTTTTCTGACCTCGCGGAAAAGGTCTACCGCCACCGAACTCGCAGACTGGATCGACAGCCCAGCCGGGCGGGCCTCGTCGCTGGAATCAATTGGCCGCTCGCTGTCCCGGCGTAATCACGGGCGCTCCCGCGCAGTCGTCATGGCTCATGACCACGACGAGGCCGTCAAGGGTCTGCGTGCGATCGCCGACGGAAAAATGAGTCCACTGGTGTTTAGCGCCGACGGCCCGGTCACCAACGGCCCGGTATGGGTGTTGGCCGGATTCGGCGCCCAGCACCGCAAGATGGGTAAGAGTCTGTACCTGCGCGACGACGTCTTTGCCGAGTGGATCAACAAGGTGGACAGCCTGGTTCAGGATGAACGCGGCTACTCGATCCTCGAACTGATCCTGGATGACTCGGTTGACTACACCGACGAAACCTGCGAGTACCCGATCGAAGTGGTTCAGCTGGTGATCTTTGCGATCCAGATCGCGCTGGGCGAAATGCTGCGCCATCACGGCGCGAAACCTGCTGCGGTGGTTGGCCAGTCGCTGGGCGAGGCGGCGGCGGCTTACTTCGCCGGGGGGTTGTCGCTGGCGGACGCCACCCGCACCATCTGCGCCCGCTCGCACCTGATGGGCGAGGGCGAGGCGATGCTGTTCGGCGAGTATATCCGCCTGATGGCACTGGTCGAATACTCCGCCGAGGAGATCAGAGACATCTTCTCTGACTTCCCCGATCTGGAAGTGTGCGTCTACGCCGCGCCGACTCAAACCGTGATCGGCGGACCGCCCGAGCAGGTCGACGCGATCATCGCCCGCGCCGAGGCGGAAGGGAGGTTCGCTCGCAAGTTCCAGACGAAGGGTGCCAGTCACACCACCCAGATGGACCCGCTGCTGGGGGAATTGGCCGCCGAGTTGCAGGGCATCACGCCGCATCCGTTAACGATCGGCTACTTCTCCACCGTGCACGAGGGCGGCTACATCCGGCCGGGCGGCGAGCCGATCCACGACGTGGACTACTGGAAGAAGGGACTGCGGCACAGCGTCCACTTCACCCAGGGCATCCGCAACGCCGTCGACAACGGGCACACCACCTTCGTGGAACTGGCGCCAAACCCGGTGGCGCTGATGCAGGTTGGCCTCACGACAGCCGCCGCGGGCCTGCATGATGCGCAGCTGATCGGCACGCTCGCCCGCAAGTCCGATGAGGTGGAGTCGGTGGTGGCTGCGATGGCGCAGCTCTACACCTACGGCCACGGCCTTGATTTCGCGACTTTATTCACTGCGGCGGCGGGCCCAGACGATTACGCCGATATCCCGCCGACTCGGTTCAAGCGCAAGCCGCACTGGCTCAACGCGCACTTTTCTGCCGACGGTTCGGGCATTCTGCCCGGTACGCACGTCGCGATGCCGGATGGGCGGCACGTGTGGGAATACGCGCCGCAGGGGCCTACGGATCTGGCGGTATTGGTGAAAGCCGCTGCGGTACAGGTCCTTCCGGACGCAACATTGACCGCCTCCGAGCAACGCGCGATGCCCGGCGATGGCGCCCGGTTGGTGACCACTCTCACCCGTCACCCGGGCGGGGCTGCGGTGCAGGTGCACGCCCGCATTGATGAGTCGTTCACTCTGATCTACGACGCCATCGTCAGCCGGTCAGGTGCGGTGTCGAGTCTGCCTGCCGCGGTGGCCACCGGCGTCGCGGTAAGCGCGCCGACAGCGGTGGCCGAGCCTGTCGACGAGAGCCCGGATGCCGATATCCTGCACGACAGCCTCGCCGCCGGCGCCGGACTGACCGCCAGCCTTGGCAAGTGGTCGCCGGATTCGGCCGAAACCGTGCATGACAGGTTGTCGACGATCGTCGGTAGCGCGATGGGTTACGAGCCCGAGGACCTGCCCTGGGAGGTTCCCTTGATCGAACTCGGGTTGGACTCGTTGATGGCGGTGCGGATCAAGAACCGCGTCGAGTACGACTTCGATCTCCCGCCGATCCAGCTGACCGCGGTTCGCGACGCGAATCTCTATGCCGTTGAAAAGCTCATCGCGTACGCGATCGAGAATCGCGAGGCCGTGTCTGAGCTACACGAGCACCAGAAGACGCTCACTCCGGAAGAGATCGCTGCCGAGCAAGCCGCGATAGCCGCCGGTGAGATTCCGGCGGAACTGGCGGCCAGGCTTGCCGCCAAGCACCCCGAACTCCATTCCGATGTGCCGCCGCCGCCGACTGATCCCGCCGGTCCGGGAATTCCGGCGCCGCCGACCGAACCCGCACCATCCTCTCCAGCCGCGGCCGGTAAGGCGCTCAGCCAACAGGCCGTCATCGACGCGCTGGGCACCGACGTGCCGCCGCGCGAGGCCGCCGAGCGCATCACGTTCGCCACCTGGGCCATCGTCACCGGCAAATCACCGGGCGGAATCTTCAACGAATTGCCGAAGGTCGACGACGAGACCGCGGCCAAGATCGCCGAACGGCTCTCCGAGCGAGCCGAGGGCACCATCACCGTCGAGCAGGTGAAGTCCGCCACGACCATCGAGGACTTGGCCACCGACGTCCGTGAGTACCTCGACGCCGGCGAACTCGAGGGGTTCGTTCGCACCCTGCGGGCGCCGAAAGAGGGCGTCGAGGGCGTGCCGGTGTTCGTATTCCACCCTGCCGGTGGTTCGACGGTGGTCTACGAGCCACTCATCAAGCGCCTCCCGGCCGACAACCCGGTCTATGGCCTGGAACGGGTCGAAGGTTCCATCGAGGAACGGGCCCGGCAATACGTTCCCAAGCTTCTGGAGATCGGCGGAACCGGCCCGTTCATTCTCGCCGGCTGGTCACTGGGTGGGGCGCTGGCTTACGCGTGTGCCGTCGGACTCGACCGCGCCGGAGCCGACGTCCGGTTCGTCGGGCTGATCGACACGGTTCGCGCCGGAGAGGATGTCCCCCAGACCAAAGAGGAGATCCGTGCCCGCTGGGACCGCTACGCGCTGTTCGCGCAGCGAACCTTCAATGTCGAGATCCCGGCCATCCCCTACGAGCAACTTGAGAACCTCGACGACGACGGCCAGGTCCGGTTCGTGCTCGACGCCGTCAAGGCAAGCGGGGTGAACATTCCGGGCGGCGTTATCGAACATCAGCGGACGTCGTATTTGGACAACCGCGCGCTGGACACAGCCGATATCGAGCCATTCAACGGTCACGTCACCCTCTATATGGCCGACCGGTATCACGACGACGCGATCATGTTCGAACCGCGGTACGGCATCCGTCAGCCGGACGGCGGATGGGGCCGGTTCGCATCCGATCTCGAGGTGGTGCCGATCGGGGGCGAGCACATCCAGGCGATTGACGAGCCGTACATTGCCAAGGTGGGCGCGCACCTCAGCGAAGCGATCACCCGGATTCAAGCGCAGGAGAAGCAGGGTCAGTGACGGATAGGACCACCGCCGAGTTGCTGGCCGAATTGCGTGAGAAGCTCGCGCTGGCGGCCGAACCCGGTGGCGAGGTGGCCGCGGCCAAGCGCGATAAGCGGGGCATCCCCAGCGCCCGGGCGCGGATACAGGCGTTGGTCGACCCGGGTAGCTTCCTGGAGATCGGCGCGCTGGCTCGAACCCCCGGCGATCCGAATGCTCTCTACGGCGACGGCGTGGTCTGCGGGCACGGCACCATCAACGGCCGCCCGGTCGGGGTCTTCTCCCACGACCAGACCGTATTCGGTGGCTCGGTCGGAGAGATGTTCGGCCGCAAGGTCGCCCGTTTGATGGAGTGGGTGGCCATGGTCGGCTGCCCGATCGTCGGCATCAACGACTCCGGCGGCGCCCGTATTCAAGACGCCGTCACGTCGCTGGCCTGGTATGCCGAATTGGGCCGCCGCCACGAACTGCTCTCCGGCGTCGTTCCGCAGATCTCGATCATCCTCGGCAAGTGCGCCGGCGGCGCGGTGTACTCACCGATCCAGACCGACCTTGTGGTCGCGGTTCGCGACCAGGGCTACATGTTCGTCACCGGGCCGGACGTGATCAAGGACGTCACCGGAGAGGACGTCACGCTCGACGAACTCGGCGGCGCCGACTACCAGGCCCGCTACGGCAACATCCACCAGGTCGTCGACTCGGAGAAGGAAGCCTTCGCCTACGTTCGGGATTTCCTGGATTTCCTGCCGCCCAACACCTTTGACGACGCGCCAGTGGTCAATCCCGGCCTTGAGCCGGAGATAACCCCGGAGGACCTCGAACTCGACGAGATCATTCCGGACGCCGACAACACGGCCTACGACATGCACGACATCCTGCTGCGGATTTTCGACGACGGCGATTTCCTCGATGTCGCCGCCCAAGCGGGGCAGGCGTTGATCACCGGGTTCGCCCGCGTCGACGGCCGCCCGGTCGGTGTGGTGGCCAATCAGCCCATGATGATGTCCGGAGCGATTGACAACGAAGCCTCCGACAAGGCCGCCCGCTTCGTTCGGTTCTGTGACTCGTTCAATACCCCGCTGGTGTTCGTTGTCGATACCCCAGGGTTCCTGCCCGGTGTCGAGCAGGAGCGCAACGGCATCATCAAGCGTGGCGGCCGGTTCCTCTACTCCGTCGTCGAGGCTGATGTCCCGAAGGTCACCATCACCATTCGCAAGTCCTACGGCGGCGCGTACGCGGTGATGGGTTCCAAACAACTGACTGCCGATCTCAACTTGGCCTGGCCGACGGCGCGCATTGCCGTCATCGGCGCCGACGGTGCCGCGCAACTGCTGGTCAAGCGGTTCCCGGATCCGACGGCGCCGGAGGTGCAGAAGATCCGCGCCGACTTCATCGAGGGTTACAACCTCAACATGGCCATCCCCTATATCGCCGCTGAACGCGGGTTCATCGACGCGGTGATCGAGCCGCATCAGACTCGGCTGCTGCTGCGCAAGGCCATGAAACTGTTGCGGGACAAACAGATTCAGCGTGTTTCCCGCAAGCACGGACTGATCCCGATCTGATGGGCTCCGACCCCAGGCCACCTGAGCCGCGGCTCTACATCTTCCCGCACACCGGTGGTTCGGCGGAGTTCTACGTGCCGTTCGCGAGGGCTTTCACCGGCGGAACGAAATGCGTGGCGGTGCAGTATCCCGGTAAGCGAGCCGGCAAGGATTTGTCCCAGTACACGGGTATCCCGGACTTGGCTGACCGGCTGTGCGCGATGCTCAAACCGGAGGAGTCACCGGCGGGCCAGGTGGCGTTGTTCGGGCACAGCATGGGTGCACTGCTGGCCTTTGAGGTGGCGCTGCGCTTCGAACAGGCCGGGAATCCCGTTGCCGCACTGTTCGTCTCGGCGTCCGCCGCGCCCGGACTGCTGCGCCGGGTCGCCAATCTGCAAGGCTCGGACGCCCAACTGCTGACCATGGTCAGCGAGGTCACGGGGGCCAACCCGGAATTTCTGAACAATGAACACTTCGCCGCCACGATCCTGCCGACATTGCGAGGCCTGAAAGCCGTCGCCGCGTATGAGAGTCCGCCCGAGTCGAAGGTTTCCTGCCCGATCCACGCGTTGATGGCGGATAACGATGAATTGGGCACCGAGGAATTGATGTCGCCGTGGGAGCAGCGGACCACCTCGAGTTTCGACCTGACCGTTTTCCCGGGTGACCACTTCTACATCAACACGAACCTGCCCCGGCTCGCCCAGTGGGTGGAGGAGCGGGTCCGCCCGGGCCGCGCTGCGAGTGGTTGACGGACCATGCTCAATCTGAGATTTAGCTGAGAGCGTAAGAAGGCGCAGGACACAGTTTGCTGTGCAGGGCTGCGAGCACGCTGAGTTAAGTCTGTGCGCCCGGTCGGCGTTGGCTTAATAACCAGTTCAGAGTGGATGTTGACGAGGCGAGCGATCAGTTGGCGATTGTGCTCTGGGCAATGGGCAAGTGTGCTCTGAGCCACTTCTAGGGGGTGAATCTTGCCGCTTTACCGAGTGAGTATTACGCTTTGCTGATAGATTGGGGGAGCAGCGAGCGCTCATTCGGGTGCCCGCGCGAAGATTTTTAGGCTCGCGTCCAGGCTTGGTGTTCTTTGCGAACTCCCGGGCAACGCGATCCAGGGGCGCCGCGAGTGGCCCCGCACACCGAAAGCGAAGAGGTTACTCAGCATGCTGCAGACCAATGCGTCCCTGCCCGCCTTGCTCCTGCGTCGCGCCACCGAAGATCCGGATGCTCCCGCGTACATCTTCATGGATCCGGAGGTCACCGGCACCGGACCAGCTGAGACGCTGACCTGGAGTGAGCTTCACCGCAAGGTTCTGGTCCTCGCGGATGAGTTACGGCTGCATGGCGCGCCCGGCGATCGCGCAGGGATCCTGGCACCGCAGGGCCTGGACTACATCGTCTCGTTCCTCGGTGCATTGCAGGCCGGCTTCATCGCCGTTCCGCTGTCAGTGCCGCAGTTCGGTGTACACGATCAGCGCGTTGCCTCTGCACTCGAGGACAGCATGCCGGTGGTGCTGCTGACCAACTCGGCTTCGGTCGCCGACGTCAACAAGTACGCCTCTGGCCAGGGCGGCCGCCCCGCGCCGGTCGTAATCGAGGTCGATCTGCTCGACTTCGATGAGACCCGGGAGTTGGACGTCACTGATCAGTCCCGTCCAGGGCCCGCCTATCTGCAGTACACCTCGGGGTCGACCCGCACGGCCGCCGGCGTCATCGTTTCGCACCGCAACGTGACGTCGAACGTTGAGCAGATCATGCTGGATTACTTCGGCACCACGACGCTGCAAGCGGAGACCACTGTCGTCTCGTGGCTGCCCTTCTTTCACGACCTCGGCCTCATCATGGGCGTCTGCTCTCCACTGGTGACGGGCCGCAAGGCGGTGCTGATGAGCCCGCTGGCATTCCTACTCAAGCCCGCCAGCTGGATTCAGCAGATGGCCAAGCACCCGCACTGCTTCTCCGGTGCACCCAACTTCGCGTTCGAACTCGCGGCGCGGCGTACCTCCGACGCCGATATGGAAGGCCTCGACCTCAGCAAGGTTCACGTGATCCTCAGCGGGGCCGAGCGTGTGCACTCCGCGACGGTCAATCGGTTCGTGGAACGCTTCGCCAAGTTCGGTCTCAAGGATCGGGTCGTTCAGCCGTCCTACGGTCTGGCCGAGGCGACGCTGTACGTGGCCACACCTGAGGTCAACGACTCGGTTCGGACCGCCAGCTTCGATCTCGAGCAGCTCGCCGCGGGCATTGCGCTGCGCTGCGAGGCCGGCCGCGAGGCCAGCACCGAACTGGTCACGTACGGGCCTCCGCGTTCCTATCCGGTCCGCATCGTCGACCCGGAGACCGGGATCGAGAAGCCCGAGGGCGCCATCGGCGAGATCTGGGTGCGCGGTGACAACGTCGCGCTCGGCTACTGGCACAAGCCCGAGCTGACAACCCGCATGTTCCGCGCGATGATCCAACAGCCGTCGGCGGGCACTCCCGCCGGTCCGTGGCTGCGTACCGGGGATCTCGGCGCGCTGTCCGACGGTGAATTGTTCATCATGGGCCGACTCAAGGACCTGCTGATCGTCGACGGCCGCAACCACTATCCCGATGACATCGAGGCGACTGTTCGGGAGATCACCGGTGGCCGCGTGGCCGCGATCGCCGTCGACGACGACTCCAGCGAGAGCCTGGTGACCATCGTCGAGTTCAAGCCGGCAGCTGATGCGGAGGGTTCGAGGCTGAACTCGGTCAGCCGTGAGGTGAAGTCTGCGATCTGGAAAGAGCACAACCTGCGCGTCGGGGACCTCGTTCTGGTGTCGCCCGGTTCCATCCCGATCACGACCAGCGGCAAGATCCGCCGGTCGTCGTGTGCCGATCTGTATCGCGGCGGAGAGTTCAACCGGTTAGATATAGCGGTATGACCCCTGAGGCAGACGCCCACGCCGAGCTTCGCCACTGGCTGGTCGACTACCTCATCACAAAGCTCGCCTGCGATCCAGCGGATATAGATTTCGACGCCCCGTTCAACGAGTTGGGTGTGGGATCCCGTGATGCTGTCGTGCTGTCCGGTGAACTGGCGGAGCATCTGGGCCGGCCGATCTCACCGGTGGACTTCTGGCAGAACCCGACGATCAACTCCCTGACCGATGCGCTGCTGAACCCCGATGCCGAGACAGTGGGCGTTGTATCGGGCTCCACTGTTGGACCGATGCACGAGCCGATCGCCGTCATCGGAGTGGGCTGTCGGCTGCCCGGAGATATTCACGGCCCGGACGAGTTATGGGAATTTCTGGATGCGGGCCGCTCAGCGGTTTCCACGGTGCCGGACGGACGCTGGGATGCGTTCAATGACGGCTCCGCGAACACTGCGGCGGCTATAGCGGCAACCACGCAGTGGGGTTCGTTCCTGCGCGATATCGATGCGTTCGACGCGGACTTCTTCGGTATCACACCCCGGGAAGCTGACCGGATCGATCCGCAGCAACGCCTGCTGCTCGAGGTCACCGTCGAAGCGCTCGAACATGCCGGCATCCCGGCCGAAACCCTGCAGCGATCGCTGACCGGGGTGTTCGCCGGTTCGTGCGTCAGTGAATACGGATACCTGGCCTCGCGTGACCTCGGCAAGATCGACGCCTGGACCGGTACCGGCGGCGCGTTGAGCATCATCGCCAATCGGCTGTCCTACTTCCTTGACCTCCGTGGACCGTCGCTCACCGTTGATACCGCCTGTTCGTCGTCACTGGTCGCGGTGCACCTGGCCTGCCAGAGCCTGCGCACCGGCCAATCGGATCTTGCGATTGCCGCGGGGGTGAACCTGATTCTGTCTCCCGTGGTGACACGAAGCTTCGATGCGGCCGAGGCGATGTCGCCGACCGGCGCGTGTCACGCGTTCGACGCATCAGCTGACGGCTTCGTCCGCGGCGAGGGTTGCGGCGTCGCCGTCCTCAAGCGGCTCTCCGACGCGATACGGGATGGCGACCGCGTGCTGGCTGTGGTGCGCGGATCGGCGGTGAATCAGGACGGTCGATCCAACGGCTTGATGGCGCCGAACCCTGCGGCTCAGGCTGCGGTATTGCGCGCCGCGTGTGCTGATGCGGGCATTGCGCCGGCAGAGGTCGATTACGTGGAAGCGCACGGAACTGGAACGCTGCTGGGTGACCCGATTGAAGCCCGTGCCCTGGGTGCGGTGTACGGACACGGCCGAGCACTTGAAGCGCCGCTTCTGGCCGGTGCGGTCAAAACAAACCTCGGCCACCTGGAAGCCGCTGCGGGAATCGTCGGGTTGATCAAGACGACACTGGCGGTGCAGCGCGGTGAGATTCCGGCGAATCTGCACTTCGAAAAACCCAACTCGCACATACCTTTCGACGACCTAAGGCTGAAAATCGTCGACGAGACAATCGCCTGGCCGGAAACCGGACGTCCGCGCCGCGCCGGTGTGTCGTCGTTCGGGTTCGGCGGCACCAACGCCCATATCGTTATCGAACAGGCACCCGAGTTGGCCGCGGCCGAAGAACAGGCCGTCCCGCCGGTCATCACACTGGCGGTCAGCGGCAAGAGCGTGGAGCGACTGGCCGAGATGGCCACCACGTTGGCCGACTGGATGGTCGGCGCAGGGTCACAGATTCGGTTGGCCGACATCGCGCACGCGCTCAACCACCACCGGACCCACCACGGAACCTTCGCCACGGTATGCGCGGCCGACCGGGATGAGGCGGTCGCCGGGTTGCGGGCACTGGCAGCCGGGCAATCCGCAACCGGTGTGGTCGGTCCGCATGCCGGACAGTGCGGTCCGGGAACGGTGTTCGTCTATTCCGGTCAGGGATCGCAGTGGGCAGGAATGGGCCGACAACTGCTTGCCGATGAACCGGTATTCGCAGCCGCGGTCGCCGACTTAGATCCAGCGTTCGTAGCAGAGGTCGGGTTTTCGCTGCACGACGTGCTTGCCGGTGGCCGCGAACTGACCGGGATCGACCAGATCCAGCCGGCGTTGGTCGGTATCCAGTTGGCGCTGACGGAGCTGTGGCGCTCGTACGGGGTGCGACCCGATGCGGTGATCGGGCATTCGATGGGCGAAATCACCGCGGCGGTCGTAGCCGGGGCGCTGACTCCGGCCGAGGGACTCCGGGTGATCGCCAGGCGGTCGCAGCTGATGGCTCGCCGCGCCGAAACCGGAGCGATAGCACTGCTCGAGCTCGACGCGCCCGGCACTGAGGCATTGATTGCCGAGTTTCCGGAGGTGACGGTGGCGGTGTTCGCATCCCCGCGGCAGACCGTCGTTGCCGGACCGACCGAGGCCGTCGATGCCGTCGTGGCCCGGGCCGGCGCACAGAACATTTTCGCCCGCCGGGTCAACGTTGATGTGGCATCCCATCACGCGATGATGGATCCGATCCTGCCGGAACTGAAAGAAGCACTGGCTGATCTGGCGCCCGGCTTCCCCGTCATCCCGATCATCTCCACCGTCGAGAATTCAGGCGACACACCGCAATTCGACGCGGACCACTGGGTGGCTAACCTTCGCAACCCGGTCCGGTTCAGCGAAGCGATCGCCACGGCCGGTGCCACCAACGCCACGTTCATCGAGATCAGTCCGCACCCGCTGCTCACCAAGGCCATCTCGGACACCCTCGATGACCCGAAAACCGGCAACAAGCATCACCACAGCCTCGGCACGCTGCAGCGTGACATTCACGACACCGTTGCGTTCCACTCCTCCCTCAATGCGACGCATACCGCGGGGGCGCCACTCGGTGAGCATCCGCCGGGGCCGCACCCCGCGATCCCGGCCACCCCCTGGCGTCACACGCGGCACTGGATCGACATCACACCGGCCGTGCCGACGGCCGGCTTCGGTATGGCAGGTAGACGACCGGCCGCCGGCGCCAGCCCCGTCCCGCCGGATTGGCTCTACCAGCCGACCTGGCCGGTGCGCCCGTTGGCGGCCGCCGCCGGCGGTGCCGGTTCCTGGCTCGTCATCGGCGACCTCGAATTGGGTTCTGAACTTGGTCGGGGTCTGCCGCGCGGTGCTGATCGGGACACGCTGCGCGCCGCTCTGGCCGACGTGGACAACGTGCTGTTCGCGCCGGCATCAGCGGGCTCCCTCATCGATGTCGCGTCCGCCTACGGCCTCTTCAACGAGGCGCGGGCACTGGTCGAAGAACTGATTTCACTACCGTCGGCGCCACGTTTGCACATCCTCACGCGCAATGCCCAGCCCGTCGCAGAGGGTGACCGCGCCAACGCGGCGCACGCCGTGCTGTGGGGATTGGGCCGCACGCTTGCACTGGAGCATCCGGAGATCTGGGCCGCCGTCGTCGATATCGACGATTCGATGCCGGCCGCGTTGACTGCTCGACTGGTGCTGGCAGAGGCGCAGGCAGGTGATGGTGAGGATCAGGTGGTGTACCGGGCGGGCGCTCGGCATGTGCCGCGTTTGGAGCACTGTGCCCCGTGGTCGACGCCGACCGATGTGATCGGCCGCGATACCAGTCATCTGGTCATCGGAGCCACCGGCCACATCGGGCCGCATCTGATCCAGCAACTCGCCGATATGGGAGCCGGAACGATCGTCGCGGTTTCACGGAACCCCGGCGAGCGCCTCGACGAATTGGCCCGACGGTTGTCATCGACGGGGACGACGCTGATCGCGGTGGCCGCCGACGTGACTGACCACGCCGCCATGGCGGCGCTGTTCGACCGGTTCGGTGCCGATCTGCCGGCACTCGAGGGCATTTATCTTGCGGCTTTCGCCGGCGGACCGGTGGCGTTGTCCGGCATGACCGACAACGACGTCGCCACCATGTTCGGGCCGAAACTGGACGCACTCGGGGTCCTGCACGCCCTGTCGCTGAAGGCCGACGTTCGCCAGTTCGTCCTGTTCTCGTCGATCTCGGGTCTGCTCGGGTCGCGTTGGCTCGCCCACTACACCGCGACAAGTGCCTTTCTCGACACCTTCGCCTATGCTCGCCGCAACCTCGGTCTCCCCGCCACCACAGTGAACTGGGGGCTGTGGAAGTCGCTGGCCGATCTGCAATCGGACGCCAGCCAGGTGATCTCCGACACGGGCCTGGTGCCGATGGCTGATGAGGTAGCCATTCGTGCGCTGCCGATGCTGATTGGTTCTGACGCGCCGGTGCGGACCACCGTGGTGGATGCCGACTGGCCGCTGTTGTCCGCGGCGTATCGCACTCGCGGGGCACTACGGATCATTGACGATGTGCTGGCCCGTGACGAAGCGTCGACCTCGGCCCTGCCGGAGAGCGAGTTGGCCGCAGCACTGCGCGAGTGTGCGCCCGAACGGCGGCGCGAACTGCTGGCCGACCACATCAGGACGTTGGCCTCGGATGTGATGGGGCTGGCGCCCGCGCAGACTCTGGATCCGGCGGTCGGGTTCTTCCAGCTCGGGATGGACTCGCTGATGAGCGTCACACTGCAACGCGGACTAAGCGCGAGTCTTGGCATCCCGTTGCCCGCCGCGGTGATCTACGAGTACCCGACCATTTCATCACTGACCGATGCACTGTGTGAGCGGATGGGTTACGCAGAAGCTGAAGACGCCGCAGCGACAGCTCGATCCGGTCTCGGTGCGCGAGCCCAACTCCGTGCCCGGGCCCGTGCGCAGTCGGGTAGACGGAAGGGACACCAGAGTTGACCATCGCCGACGACTACCCGAACGCAGTCAATGAGTTGCCTCCCAACGCGATAGCTGTCATCGGCATGGCCGGACGATTCCCCGGCGCGGAGTCAGTGACGAAATTCTGGGACAACCTGCGTGCGGGCGAGGAATCCGTGACGACTCTTTCTGAGGAGATGCTGACCGCCGCCGGAGTCAGCGCTACCACGCTCGCCAACCCCGCATACGTCCGGCGGGCGGCCATGCTCAATGGGATCGACGAGTTCGACGCCGAGTACTTCGGGATGACCCCCTATACCGCCCGGATGATGGATCCCCAGCAGCGCCTGTTCCTGCAGACCGCCTGGCATGCCCTCGAGGATTCCGGCTACGACCCCGCGACCTACGACGGCTCGATCGGAGTCTTCGCCAGCAGTACCGCAAGCGGCTACCTGATGGACAACCTGATGTCGCATCGGGACACCAAAAAGCTTGTTGGCGAGGGCATCACCGTCGAGATGTTCAACCTCGTCCTGCTCAACGACAAGGACTACCTGGCAACACGAGTGTCCCATGAGCTGAACCTGCGCGGGCCCAGTCTGTCGGTCCAGACGGCGTGCTCGTCGTCACTGGTCGCAGTGCACCTCGCATGCCAGAGCCTGCTGTCCGGGGAATGCGACATGGCGCTCACCGGTGCTTCCGCAATACGGCTGCCACACAGGGTCGGATATACCTTTGAGCCGGGTGCGATGGTATCCCCGTCCGGTCACTGTCGGCCGTTTGACGTCAAGAGTGACGGCACTATCTTCGGCAGCGGAGTGGCGGCGCTGATCCTCAAGCCGATGCAGGCCGCGCTCGACGATGGTGACCGCATCCACGCCGTCATCCGCGGCTCAGCGGTCAACAACGACGGCGCGATGAAGATGACCTACGCGGCACCCGCGGTGGCAGGCCAGGCGGAAGTCATCGCCGAAGCGCAAGCCGTCGCCGCTGTCGACGCTTCAACCATCGGTTACGTCGAGACGCATGGCACGGGCACGCCCTTGGGCGACCCGATCGAAATCGAAGCCCTGCGGCAGGCTTTTGATGCGGGCGAGGGTGAGCGGACCAGTCCGTGCGTGATCGGATCGGTGAAGTCGAACATCGGTCACCTTGATGCCGCATCCGGAGTCGTGGGTCTGATCAAGACCATCCTCTGTCTGAAGAACAAGGCGATCCCTCCGACGGTGCACTTCACGGCACCGAACCCAGAGTTACATCTGCAAAACACACCGTTTGTGGTCGCCGACTCGTACGTCGCATGGGAGTCGGACGCACCGCGACGGGCCGGGGTCAGTTCATTCGGTGTCGGCGGCACCAACGCGCACGTCGTAGTCGAGGAGGCTCCGGCGACGTCCCCGACGGGCCATACGCCGAGCGGCCCTCAGGTGCTGCTGTTGTCCGCCCACACCGCCGATTCGCTGCCGGACGCCAAGGCTGCCCTTGCGGCCGCGCTCGACACCGATGTTGACGTCGAGCTTGCCGACGTGGCATTCACGCTGGCGAACCGACGACTGCACGAGGTTCGCCTTGCCGCCGTTGTCGCAGATCGCGCGGACGCGGTCGCCGTGTTGGCCGCCGCCGAGCACGACAACGTATCTATCGGCACCTGCCCGCCTGGCATTGCCCCTGGCGCACAGCGGGTCGCCTTCATGTTTCCCGGCCAGGGAGCTCAGCACGTCGGCATGGCCCGCGGCCTCTACGACTCCGAGCCGGTGTTCCGAGAGATCTTCGACCGGTGCGCCGCCGGCTTCGCTGCGGAACTGGGCATCGACCTCAAGGTAGAGGTGTTCGAGGGGGCCTCGTTGGAGCCCACCGACCTTGCCCAGCCCGCCCTGTTCGCCGTGGAATATGCTCTGGCGCAACTGATCATCTCGTACGGGGTATCCCCGACGGCACTGGCCGGCCACAGCATCGGCGAACTCGTGGCTGCCACCGTGGCCGGAGTTTTTGACCTGGATTCGGCGATCAAGGCCGTTTCGACGCGGGCACGTCTGATGCACACCGCCCCGGCGGGTGCCATGGTGGCTGTGGCCTCGAGTCCCGACGACATCGCGGCCCACCTGACCGCGGACATCGACCTCGCCGCTGTCAACGAGTTCGGCAGCTGCGTGATCGCCGGGCCCGACGAGGCGATTCGCGAATTCACCAACCGTTGCGCCGCCGAGGGCATCGTGGCCCGTCGCGTCCGGACGTCCCACGGGTTCCATTCGCAGTCAATGGATTCGGTGCTCGCCCCGTTCGCGGAGTTCCTGTCCACCCTGACTTTGCGTGCGCCGTCAATCCCGATGCTGTCCAACGTGACCGGCACCTGGATGACCGACGACGAGGCGACCGATCCGAATCGCTGGGCCCGGCACATTCGGTCCACCGTGCGGTTCGCCGACGAAGTCGCCACCCTGCTCGGCGATGCCCACCGGGTGCTTGTCGAGGTGGGACCGGGCGGGAGCCTGACTGGATCGGCCGTGCGGATGCCCGGGTGGTCGGACACCCACCGCGCGGTTCGCCTGATGCGCCACCCCGCACAGACTCGCGACGACCGGGATGCCTTCCTGCTCGCACTGGGGCAGTTGTGGTCCGCCGGAGTGGACGTGGATTGGCAGAAGCGCTACGGCGATGACCCGCGTCGCGTCACCCTGCCCGGTTACGCCTTTGCCCGACAGCGCTATTGGATCGATCCGGATTCGACCGCCGTGCGCAAACCGGTTGAGTCGGGCTCCGATTCGACTGCCGATAGCCAATCGGTGAACGGCCCCGATGGCGCGCCGGCTGACGCCCGCACGCAGATGCAGAGCACACTGGGGCGGATCTGGTCGCAATGTCTGGGTGTGGAATCTGTCGCGCCGGGTGACAACTTCTTCGAACTCGGTGGCGATTCGCTGGTTGCGATCGGCGTCGCGATGACCGCGTCCCACGAAGGTGTCGAACTCACTCCGCAGGACCTCTACGACAACGCAACCCTCGGTGCCCTGGCCGACACCCTGGTCGCCCGCTATGCCTTCGGCGGGTTGTCCAGCCAGGACGCCGGCAACCTCAATCCTCCCGTCCCGCCGAACATCCTGCGGTTCCTCGACAGTGGCCTATCGCAGCCCGGGCGTTGGCGGGTGCCGCTGGTGCTGCGCCTGGACTCCCGGGTGAGTGCGCAGGACGCCACAGCCGTCTTGACGGCGATCATCAATCATCACGATGCGTTGCGGATGCGGATAGTCGACCGAGCAGGGGTGTGGGAGCAGCAGATCGCCGATCCTGCGGAGTTCACCGGTCTGACCGAGGTGGCCTTGCCCGCAGAAGCCGTACCCGGCGCACCGCAGGAGCGAGAAGCCTTGCACGCCATCGTCTCCGCGGCCGTAGAGCAGGACCTTGGCAGCGCGCCATTGACGGCCACCTATGTCGTGGGTGCCGGTGCAGGTCCGCGTTTCCTGGTGCTCACCGTGCACGGCATCGTCGACGACCCGATATCCCGAGAGGTGTTGGTGACCGACCTGTTAACCGCGTTCGGGCAGCGGATGGCCGGCAGTGACATCGCACTGGAGCCGGCGTCTACGAGCTGGCGGGACTGGTCGCAGCGCTGCGCGGCGCTCGCCGCGCACCCCGGCGTGCTCGACCAGCGAGGCTACTGGGTCGACAACGAGGCGACCGCTTCGGTGCGGCTGGCCGAAGCAGGGGATTCGAGCACGCCAGGAGCGGACGATCTGGTCAGAGTGGCCACCGCCCTGACACCTGAACAGACCTCGCAGGTCGACAATGCGCGCCGCATACTGCAGGCCTCGACCGAAGAGATCCTGTTGGCAGCACTGGCGCGCAGCCTGGCAGTCACCGTGGGTGACGGCGTGGCCAGTGTCGACCTCGCCGGCACCGGACGATCCGTGCTGCGGCCGGATGTCGACTTCCGCAGGACGATCGGCTGGTTCTCCACGATCTACCCGATCAAGCTCCCCTGCATAGGCGACCAGGGCGCCAGCGCGACGCAACTCCTCACGGAGGTGAGTCACGCACTCAAGGCGGTGCCGCATCACGGGATCGGGTACGGACTGTTGCGATACCTGCATGCACCCACCGCGGGGCTGCTGGGCGCCGCCGGCGGGGCGCAGATCTACCTCTCCTACCTCGGGATGATCCCCGAATGGCAGGAGAGCGACGCGCTCGTCCAGTTTGACACTGACAGCGAACTCACTGTCCGCGAAACCGTACCGGGCTTGGGCCATCCGCTTGAGTTGCGGACCTACCGGTACGGCGGCGTGCTACACGTGGATTGGTGGTACGACAAACGACGGGTGTCCGGCGACACCATTAATGCTCTGGCGCAACAGCTTCCAGCAACAATGGCCGCACTGATCGGTGAAGCATTTTCCGGGGACGGGGCTGAAGCCGAGGACGAGGACGAGGCTATGACCCTGGTGGATCTGTCCGCGGCCGTTTTCGACGATGACGAGTAGCCGTGCGATCTTCGATCAATGGATTTTAAGAGGGAAGGTTAACGGGTGTTCGGCTCAACGCAGATCCGCTATCTGTCGCCAAGCGAGGAGTTCTACGCTAAAGCCGAGAACTTCATCGGTCTCACTCTGACTCTGAGCGGTCCGGTGGACGTGGCCGCGATGACGGAGGCATTCGACACACTGCTGCGGGTCCACCCCGCCCATGCCGGTCATCTCGAACGCGGCGCCGACGGCAGGCACCAGATCATGGTCGACGATTATGAGCACGAAGGAATCTGGCTGGAGAAGTTCGGCGACACCCCGGGTGTGCGGCTGCCCGACCAGTCCCAGGCACTCCTCAATGTGAGAATCGGGCTGGGCGATGCGCGGTCTACCGTGACCCTCTATACGCATCATGCACTGGGCGATGGCCACCACCAGTTCGCCCTACTGGAGCAGTTGTTCGGCTGGTACACCAACATCGCAACCGGTACCGCGCTCGGACCGGTCAAGCCCGAGCCGATTCCGGTATCGCTGGAGTCGGTGCTTTCCTCTCGTGGCATCGGCAAACTCCAACGCTTTGGTCTGGAGCGGTTCCTTCCGGCGATCTTCGCTTACGATCTACCACCGTCTAGACGCAACGCTGGGCGCGTAGGCCCGCAATCGGTTCGCGTGCCTTCTGCGGCGTGTCGACTATCCCGCCAGGAGACCCAGCGCCTGGTCGGCATCTGTGCGGCACAGCGGATCAGCGTCAACTCTGTCGTAGCTGCTGCGATCCTGATGGCCGAGTGGACCATTCGGGAGACTCCGCACCTTCCAATCCCTTACATCTACCCGGTCGATCTGCGCTTCTTCCTGACTCCGCCGGTCGGCGCCACCGAGGCGACCAACCCGGTGGGAATGGCGATGTATCTGGCCGAGATCCGCTCCAATACCGACCTTCTGGACCTGGCCCGCAATATCGTTGAGGTGTTCCGCGCTGACCTCGCCGACGGCGTGGTCCAGCAGTCATTCCTACACTTCAGCGCCGAGTACCAGGGCAACCCGCCCGGCCTGCCCGATGTCGTGATGGTGACTGACGTCGGAGATCTACCGCCCTTGCCGACCCCGCCCGGCCTGGTCGTCGAGCAGTACCAAATGGAAGTGCTTTTCGCCTCGACGTCGGCGGGTGTCGACATGTATTCAACTGGGATGTATGACGGCCGTCTGTTGGTGAGCTACCACAGCCACGGCCCAGAACTCGAGCGCTACGTCGCAGAGATCCACAAACTCCTGGCAGCGGTCCAGGCAAAGGACGACTGGGCGACGGACTAGCGGTCTGGTGGGCGACTACGATTGACTTCCTGGCTGATCGACGTGGGGGTGGCGAATGGTGACCCTGATCACCGGGGCCTCTACCGGGATCGGCGCCGAGTTCGCTCGGCAGTTCGCCGCGCTGGGCCACGACCTAGTCGTGGTCGCCCGCAGTGCGGATCGGCTCGAGGAACTCGCCGCGCGACTGCAGGCGGCACACGGGGTAGATGTCAGCGTGATTGTGATGGACCTCTCGAAGCCCACCGCGGCGGCGGAACTGTGGCAGCGAACCACTGAATTGGGGCTCGACGTCGACATGCTGGTCAACAATGCCGGCTTCGGAACCCACGGCGACGTCGCAGATGCCGACCCGCAACGCCTAGAGGACGCAATCGAACTCAACTGCAGGATGCTGGTCGGCGCAACCGCCCGCTACCTACCGCAGATGCGGGCCAGGGGCCGGGGAACGATCATCAACGTCGCATCGACCGCGGCGTTCCAACCCCTGCCGCAGATGGCGGTCTACGGTGCGTCGAAGGCTTTCGTGTTGTCCTTCACCGAGGCGCTGTGGGCAGAGGAACGCAAGCACGGCATCCGTATCCTGGCGGTTTGCCCCGGACTTACCGACACCCCGTTCTTCGAACTGGCCGGGGAAGCGGCAGCCAACGCCGTGTCGGGCACTGCGGTACGCGCATTCATCCGGACCCCCCAGCAGGTCGTCGCCCACACCATCCGGGCGCTTTCTGGACACAAACCCAGCTTCGTCGACGGTCTCGTTAATGCAGTGGTCTTCCGTGGACTCAGCCGGGTGTTGCCACGGCGCCTCGTGATCGCCGTGTCGGGGCGGTTGATGGCGAGGTGAGGTCAGGCCTGCGACGAGAGAGTCTCGCTGAGGTGTGCCGCAAGGGTCCGCGCGGTGTTGAAGGTGGCAATCATCTTGGGCGTCAGGCGAATACCGGTTTGGGTTTCGATCTGCGTGCGCAACTCCAGGATGCCCAGCGAGTCCAGACCATGATCGGCGAATGATCGATCGGGATCGATCGCGCGGCGCAGGATCAGACCGGCTTGGTCGGTAACAACGCGGCGCAACCGGTCGGGCCATTCTGCCGGATTCAGACCGGCGAGTTCGGCCAGCACGGCCGGAACATCGGCACCATGGGCGCCGCCCCCGTCGCGGAATGCCTCCGCGAACGGGCTGCGTGCCGCGAGCGCGGTCAACAGCGGCATCCCGGTCAGCGGGAGGTACCCGGTGTAGCTGCGGTGGTGGCGCAGAAGTCCCCGGAATGCGTAGGCACCGTCCTTGGGGTTGATCATCGTCACGTTTCCGCGCTGCGCCACACCCACGCCAGCCCCGATATCCGCCCACGCGCCCCAGGCGATCGAGCTGGCCAGCACGCCCTGGCTGCACTGCCAGGCCGTGAAGGCGTCCAGCCAACTGTTCGCAGCCGCATAGGCGCCCTGTCCCGGCGACCCCAGCAGGACCGCAGCCGAGGAGAAGCTGCAGAACCAGTCCAGCTCAGCATCCGCCGTCGCTTCGTGCAGGTACCACGCGCCGTAAACCTTTGGTGCCCAGTCCCGTTCGATCAAATCCGACGTGATGTTCTCCAGTACAGCGTCGTCGACAACAGCGGCCGCATGCAGAACTCCGCGCAGCGGAAGCCCAGTCGCGGTAGCCACCGCGACCAGGCGTGCTGCGGTGTCCGGGTCGGCGATGCTCCCACACTCGACCTGGATGTCGGCCCCGCCATCCTTGAGTCGGTCAATCGTCTTCTGCGCCTGTGGATTGGGCTGCGACCGCGAGGTCAGCACAATCCGCCCGCATCCACCGTTGGCCATCACCGCGGCGAGGAAAAGGCCGAGTCCGCCAACACCTCCGGTGACGATGTACGAGCCATCGCCACGGAAGACCTTCGCCTGCTCAGGCGGCACCACCACTGACGTCGCTCCGGCCCGCGGCACTGACAGCACGAGCTTTCCGGTGTGTTCGGCGGCGCTGATGGTCCGAACCGCGGTGGCGGCCTCGGCCAACGGATACACCGTGTGTTCGGGTACCGGCAGCACGTTGTCGCCAACCAGTTCGTAGATCTTGCGCAGCAGCACTCCGATTCGTTTCGGATCGCTGGTGGTCATCAACGCCAGATCTGCGTAGAAGAACGACAGGTTGCGGCGGAACGGGTAGAGGTCGACGCGGGTGTGCTCGTAGACATCGCGCTTGCCGATCTCGACGAATCGTCCGCCGAAGGCCAGTAACTCAAGTCCTGCGCGCTGGGCGGGACCGATCAACGAGTTGAGCACAATATCGACGCCATACCCGTCGGTGTCTCGGCGGATCTCGTCGGCGAAATCCGTTGAGCGGGAATCGTAGACGTAACCGATACCCATCTCCCGGAGCAATTGACGCCGAGCCGGGCTGCCGGCTGTGGCGAAGACTTCCGCTCCGGCTTGGCGTGCGATCGCTATCGCTGCCTGACCGACACCTCCGGTGGCCGAGTGAATCAGGACGCGGTCGCCGGCCTGAATCCGGGCCAACTCATGCAGTCCGTACCACGCGGTGCCGTAACCGGTGGAGATCGCGGCGGCCTCTTCCGCGCTCACGCCGTCGGGCAGTAGCGCGGCCAGTCTCGCATCGCAGGTGACATAGGTGCCCCAGCATCCGTCGGCGCCGAGGCCGGCGACTTTGTCACCCACCCGGTGTTCGGTCACCCCGGATCCGACCGCGGTGACCACGCCGGCGAAGTCCAGACCCAGTTGCGGTTGCTTCCCGTCAAAGGACGGGTATCGGCCGAAAGCGGCCAGCACGTCGGCGAAGTTGATGCTCGAGGCCTCCACTGCGACCTCGATCTGGCCGGCTTGCGGCGCCCGCCGTTCGACGGCGGCCAATTCCATGGTCTGCAGATCGCCGGGGATGCGGACTTGCATCCGCATGCCGTCGCTTTCCGGATCAACCACTGCGGTGCGCCGTTCCTCGGCCCGCAGCGGAGTCTGCTGCAGCCTGGCCACGTACCAGGAGCCTTCTCGCCAGGCTGTCTCGTCCTCGTCGGAGTTGGTCAGCAGTTCATCGGTCACCTGCTCGGCGGAAGTGCGGGGATCGATGTCGATCTGAGTGGGTCGCAGTTGCGGATGCTCCGATCCGATCACTCGGAGCAATCCCCGGATTCCGCCATGGTCGAGGTTGATGCGGTCATTGGGCGTGCAGGTCTGCGCATTCCGGGTGATGACGTAGAGGCGGGGTTGCACACCGTCGGTAGCCGACAGTGTGCGGGCAATGTCAACGACCTGCCCCACCAGGTGTCGTCCCCGGGACAGACATTCCGGACCCTGATCACCGGCCGACGGCGGTGCGAGCACAACCACACCGGTCAGATTTTCAGCCGCCAGATCGCGGGCGGACAACTCGGTGGCTGTGTCGAAGTGCATGGTTCGGCATTGCCCACCGGCGCTCACCAGAGCCTCGCCGAGTTGCGACGGCAGGTCGTCGGTGTCTGCGGTGCTGATCAGCAGCCACACCCCGGCATCGGCACTCGCGGCCGACGGTGCTGGACGCTCCTCCCACTCGACGGTCACCAATCGGTCCGACAGCAGCCGTTCACGTTCGGCGCTCTTGGTCTCACCGGTCCCCATCCGCAGGCCGGTCACCCCCAGAATCACCTCGCCGTCACGATCCAGAACGTTGAGGTTCGCCTCGATCGATGTCGGTTCGGACTTGATGATCGTGACGTGGCAGTAGCTAGCATCGCGGCTCGCGCCGAAACGTTGCAGTTGTTGCACGCCCAGGGGTAGGAGTAGGCCACCTTCGCATTGCCCTGAAAGCAACACATGAGCACCCACCGATTGGAAGCATGCATCCAGCACGGCGGGATGAATGCGAAAGCCGGCATGCTTAGCCCGGATGGCAGTCGGCACCGCGATCTCGGCCAGCAGGGTGGGGCTTGCAGCAGCGGTGTGTACCCGCGTGAGTCCGGTGAATGAGGACCCGAACTCGATGCCACGCGAGGACAGCAATGCCCGGATCTCATCGCCGGTGACCGGATCGGGATGAAGCGCCAGAATTGCTTCGATGTCCTGGTGAACGGGTTCCAGCGCAACGGTATTTGCGCGCAGTACAGCGGTCGCACGTAGCGTCAGTTCACCGTCGATTGCCGTTGACACCGCGAATGCGGCGGTATCGGGGGCTTCCAGTGCAGCGACGGTGGAGACCTCGGTGTGTTCGTCAAGCAGTAGCAGTTCTTCGAACTCCATGTCACATACGTGCGAACCTCCGGGAAAGATCTGCTCAGCTGCGGCCAAAGCCATCTCGCAGTACGCCGCCCCCGGCATGGCCGCTACGTTTTTGACCCGGTGATCGCCCAGCCAGGGCAGGGCGGCGGTGCCGGTATCCGACTGCCAGGCGTGCCGTTCGGGCTCCTCGAGTAGCCGTACATGCTCGCCGAGAAGGGGATGAACGAAAACTGTTCGGGCGGAGCCTGATCCGGTGGGCCGAACCTGGTCGCCGGTGCTGAACCAATGGCGCGTGTGGTGCCACGGACTATTCGGGACACGCGGGTGCGGTTCCGGACGATGCGGGGTCGACGGCGGTTGGCTGGTGTGCGCCGCGTTGAGGCTGGTGTGGAACACCTGCGTGTCGTCGGCGTCTCGCTGCAGAGTTCCCAGGCTGTGGTGGTGCTTATCGCCGAGGGTGTCGGATATCGCGTATGTCAGCACCGGGTGCGGGCTGACCTCAACGAAGATCGTGTGCTGCTCGCCGGCGGCCGCGACGGACTGGGTGAACCTTACCGGGTTCCGCAGGTTGTCGCACCAGTAGTCGGCGTCGAAGGTCGCCGAATCACCTCGGCCCGCCGTCGTGGTGATGATCGGAATTTTCGGCCTCGACGGTCGCAAACCCGCCAATTGTGAACGCAATTCGGGGAGAATCGGCTCGATGATCGGATGGTGTGAGGCCACGTCGACGTCAACGATCCGCGCAAGTCGATCCGCCGCTTGGAGGTCAGCGACGACAGCGGCGATTCTGTCCGGCGGTCCGGCGAGAACGCTCTGTCTGGGAGATGCGTACACCGCCACCGTGATGTCCGGCTCACCGGCAACCAGATCCTCGGCGGATTGAGGATCGAGCTCGACGAGGGCCATCGCGCCCTGGCCGGACAGCTGGGACATCAACCGGGAGCGAGTGGCTATGACCTGCAGGCCCTCGGACACCGACAACGCTCCGGCCACGACCGCTGCGCTGACCTCGCCCATCGAGTGGCCGATCACCGCGTCAGGCTCCACACCGTAGTTCCGCCACAGCGCTGTCAGCGCCAGCTGAATGCCGACCAGCATCGGTTGAATGCGTTCGATTCCGGTGACGGGTTCGCCCGAGGACAATGCTTCTTGCAGTGAAAATCCAGCTTGCGCAACGAAATCGGGCTCCAACTCGGCCACGGCGGCGGCGAACGCCGGCTCGTCGGCGAGCAACTGACGGCCCATTCCGGCCCATTGCGAACCTTGGCCGGAGTAGACGAACACCGTACCTGATCCGCAGGGTCCCTCATGCGGTACAACCACTCCGGTGGCCGCCTGTCCGGCGGCAAGCGCCCGCAGGCCGGCTACTGTCTGGTCGCGGTCACGCGCGCACACCGTGGCAAAAACCGGCTGCCGCACGCGGTGATGATTCACCGTGTGCGCGATGTCGGCCAGTGCGACGCCGGTTTCGTCGGCGTCGATCCAGTCGGCCAACCGCGCCGCCCACGAGGACACCCGCTCAGGGGTCTTGCCCGTCAACACCAACGTTGTCGCCGCGGGTTCGTCAGGCGGGATTTGCGGCGTCGGGGCTGCGATCTTCGGACTTTGCTCCAGTACGACGTGGGCATTGGCACCGCCGAAGCCGAACGCCGAGACTCCGGCCCGGCGCGGGTGCTCGGTCTTCGGCCAGTCCTGTTCCGTGGCAGCGACTTTCAGCCGCAAGTCGCCGAATTGAATGTGCGGATTCGGGTTCTCGAAGCCGAGGTTCGGCGGAACGACCCCATGGCGCAACGCCAGTACTGCCTTGATGAAGCCGGCGATGCCGGCGGCGGCTTCGAGGTGACCCAGGTTCGATTTGACTGCGCCGATCAATAGGGGTGCGTCTGCCGGGCGGCCTTTGCCCAGAACGGTTCCCAGCGCGCGGGCTTCGATTGGGTCGCCCAGCAACGTTCCGGTCCCGTGGGTTTCGACGAATTGGACATCACGGGGTTCGACGCCGGCGTTGGAGTAGGCGGCACGCAGCACCGCCATCTGGGCAGCCGGGTTCGGGGCCATCAATCCGTTTGACCGGCCGTCCTGGTTGATCGCCGAACCGCGCACCACCGCGAGCACCGGATCCCCGTCGCGAATCGCGTCGCTGAGTCGTTTGAGTATCGCCACCCCACAACCCTCGCCGCGCACGAAGCCGTCGGCGGCCGCGTCGAAGGAATGGCATGCGCCCGTGGGTGACAGCGCACCGGCTTCGTCGAAGCCACGGAAGATGGCAGGGGACAACAGCACGTTGACGCCGGCCGCGATGGCCATGTCGCAGTCGCTCATTCGCAGGCTCTGGCATGCCAGGTGCACCGCCACCAACGAGGAGGAGCACGCGGTGTCGACTGTGACAGATGGCCCGCGCAGGTCCAGGAAGTAAGACAGTCGATTGGCGATGATGCTGAGTGCGCCGCCGGTATTGCTCCAGGCGTCGACCTCGGCCAGATCGCGTGAAGCGAGGTACGCGTAGTCGGCGGCACAGGCTCCCGCGAACACCCCGGTTTGGGTGCGGCGCAGCGATGTCGGTGGAATTCCGGCGTTCTCGAGAGCCTCCCACGTGACTTCCAAGAGCATCCTCTGCTGGGGATCCATCTTGGCGGCTTCGCGGGGGGAGAGCTCGAAGAACTCCGCGTCGAACTCATCGAGATCAGTCAGGAACGAGCCCCACTGCGTCGTCTCGGCGAGTACCTCCGCCGCTTCCGGCGAGCCATTAGTGAAAGGTGCCCAGCGTTCGGCGGGGACTTCGGTCACCGCGGATCGACCGTCAGACAGGAACTGCCACAATGCATCCGGACTCGAGATATCCCCGGGGAACCGGCATCCGAGTCCGATGACCGCAATGGGCTCGTCGGCGCGATGAGGTACCGCCAGACCCGGTGACGCGGCGTTAGCCGCCGACGGCGATCCGGTCAGGAAATCCAGCAGCGCGTTGATGCTTGGGTGTTGCCAGAACTCGACCGGATCGACCGGCCGGCCCAGCAGTTCCGCCAACTCGCCGGAGAGCACCACCGCCTCGGCCGAGCCCATCCCCAGATCCTTGAGCGACCGCTCGGGATCCACCTCGGTGGGCTTGCAGCCGACCGTCCTCACCAGGTAGGCCGCGAGCCACTGCAGAAGTTCTTGGCGGGATAGCGCAGCCACCATGTGTTAGGCGTCCAGCCGTTCGAACGCGTCGTGCTGGTACCTCTCGGCACACGTCGATCGCCGGATCTTGCCGCTGGTGGTCACCGGGATCGAACCCGGGGCGACGAGCACAAGGTCGAAGATGCGCAGGCCATGGTTCTCCGATACCACCGAGGTGAGCTGACGCTTGATCGCGCCGAGGATCTCCGACGGCTCGACACCGGATTGCGGCGGGGCCTTGAACTCGACGATGGTGACCAGTTGTTCGGTGTCGTCGTTGGGGACGGAGATCGCAGCGACGCGTCCCCTGGTGATCTCCTGGATCGTCGACTCGATGTCGTCGGGATAGTGGTTGCGCCCGTTGACGACGAGCAGGTCCTTGATGCGGCCGACGATGAACAGGTCCCCGTCGGAGATCACGGTCAGGTCGCCGGACCGCAGCCAGGGACCGTCGGGTGTACCGGGGGTCGGATTCGTCGGGTGTACCGGGAGTCGGATTCGTGAGGTAGCCGTGGAAGGTGCTTTCGGTACGTGCCCGGTCGTTCCAGTACCCGGGGCCGACGTTGTCGCCCTGCACCCAGAGCTCTCCTACGCTGCCGTCTTCAAGTTCGGTGCAGGTGTCCGGATCGACGATGCGCACCAGTTGCGTTCCAGTGAGGTTGTAGGCGACCAATTCGGAGGAGCCCGGGGTGTCGGCGTCACATCGCGCGGCCTTGCCCTCCGACAACTGGTCGGCAAGGAAAGACACGCTGTGAGAGGGTTCGCCGGCCTTCTGGGCCGCCACGTACAGCGTGGCCTCAGCCAGTCCGTAGGACGGGCGCACCGCCGTCGCGGGAAGGTTGAAACGGGCAAATCGTTCGTTGAACCGGGCGATCGTCCTTGCGCTGACGCGTTCACTGCCGTTGTTGATCGACATCACCCGCGCCAGATCGTGGCCGGCCATGTCCTCGTCGGACGTGCGGCGGGCCGCCAGGTCGAACGCGAAGTTCGGGGCCGCCGAGAAGGTATTGGGGTAGTCGGCGAGTTGATGCAGCCAACGTGCCGGTCGTTGTAGAAACCCGACCGGGTCGGTCAACCAGGCAGGACAGTTCCAGGCCAGCGGCAGAGCGATTCCCAGCATCAGCCCCATGTCGTGATAGAAGGGGATCCATCCCGCGATGTTCATGTCGGCCGGTGGCAGTCCGCCGCGGTCTTCGAAGAACGCGTCAGCGATCTGGTCGAAGTTGGTGAGCAGGTTGCGGTGCGTGATGATCGCGCCGGTTGGCTGCCCGGTTGATCCCGAGGTGTACTGCAGATGCGCGATGCTGTCCGGTGCGTGCGTGCTTGCGCCAATTTCCGACGGCGAGTCCAGGTCGAGCGAGTCGACCTCGAGGATCGTGGGCGCGGCATTACCGCCGTCGGCACGGGCATAGGTGGCGATGGCGTCGACGGTGTCTGACGTGGTCAAGATCACCGACGGCTTGCAGTCCTGCAGCGCGGCCGATACCCGCTCGTCGTGTGCGCCCAGGATCGGCACCGGTAGTGGGACTGCGGCGAAGCCGGCCTCCACCGCGCCGTAGTAGGCGACGATGTACTGGAGGCCCTGCGGGGCCAGAATCGCGGCGCGGTCACCGGGTGACCCGCACTGCCGCAGTTCGTCGGCCAAATTCACGGCCCGCTGCAGAACCATCGACCATGTCAGGGTCTCAGAGAAGCCATTCGGGTCCACGGCGTAGTCGACGAAGGTGAATGCGGGGGCGTCGGGGCGATCAGCGGCCCGCTTGCGCAGCAGCGCGGGAAGGGATGGCACTGCTGTAGTCATCTCTCAACCTTCTTGTCGCCGGAGTGTTCTTGTCGCCGGAGCGGCCGGGCGGTGGGCGTGCCGACGCGAGTCTAATCTCACCTGACCCAAGACTACTTCTGGCTTTCGTCCCCAAGGTCGCGCTGGCGCCCGGCCAGGGGAGAAGATAGTCACGTGGTCAACCCTCCCCTTCCCGCAGACCGACCAGATCGGCTGCCCGCGCCGGCGCCGCCCAGGATTCCGTCTGGCAGTCGACGCGAACTCGGATTGTTCGGCTGGCTGTTCTGCAAGACCTCCGCCCGAATCTGGGGTGTGCCCGAGATCCACCTGTTCACGGTGTTTGCCCAACACCGGCGGCTGTTCTGGTCCTGGGCGCCGTTTGGCGGGGTGCTGTTGCGGCGCGGACGCCTGCCCGGATGCGACACCGAAGTGGTGATCCTGCGGGTCGGGCACGTCCGAAAGTCCGAGTACGAATTGCAGCAGCACCGCCGGATAGCCCTGACGCGGGGTGTGGAACCCGACACCGTGGCGGCGGTATTCGCCTGGCCGGACTCGGCGGGACTCTCAGCGCGCCACGAGGCGATGCTGTCGGCGGTCGATGAGCTATTGGCTACCCGCACGGTGTCCGACGAGTCCTGGCAGAGGTTGGCGGGTCATCTGGATCGCAGACAGCTGATCGAGTTCGTCATGTTGGTCGGTCAGTACGACGCACTCGCGATGTGGCTCAATACCCTCGAGGTTCCAATGGACTACCCGGACTGAAACTTGCGCGCCGGCCCAGCTGATTCTGTGATCCGCGGTGGCGGGGCCTGCGGCGACCTACCATCAGGTGCGTGACTATCGAGCCTGCCCGCCCAGCTGCCACCGGTCAGGACGGCCGCCACCGCTACACCTGTCCGCTGTGTGAAGCCATGTGCGGCTTGGAGATTGAGGTCGCTGACGGCCGCATAGCGGGCATCCGCGGAAACGCTGATGACGTCTGGAGCCGCGGGCATCTGTGCCCCAAGGGTGTCTCCCTAGGAGCCATCCACGAAGACCCGGACCGGATCCGCACGCCGATGATCAAGGTCGACGGGCAGTGGCAGGAGGTCAGCTGGGATGCAGCCTTCCGGCGCTGCACTGAACTGCTCGCGCCGGTGATCGCCGAACACGGGATCGGCGCCGTCACCGCCTACACCGGAAATCCGCTGGCGCACTCGTTCTCACTCGGCCGCTACACCGGTGTGCTGCTCGGGATGTCGGGCATCCCGGTCAGCTATTCGCCCGGCACCGTCGATCAGTGGCCGAAAAACCTCTCGTCGCACCTGATGTTCGGCAACTGGTGGGGCTTCCCGGTGCCCGATATCGAGCGCACCGACCTTCTGGTGGTGATGGGCGCCAACCCGGCGGCCTCCCAGGGTTCGCTGCTCGCCGCCCCCGATGTGATGGGCATCCTCAAGCGCATCGACACCGTGATCGTCATCGACCCCGTCCGTACCGCCACCGCCGATAAGGCCGACGAATGGCTGCCGATCACCCCGGGCACCGATGCCGCCCTTTTGCTTGCGGTGGTGCACACACTGTTCGAGGAGAACCTCGCAACCGTCGGCCGCCTCGGTGAGCACATTGACGGCGTCGAGACACTGCGGGAAGCTGCCCAAGACTGGTCTCCCGAACGCGTCGCACCCGTCACCGGGATCAGCGCCGAGCGCATCCGGGACCTGGCACGTCAACTCGCGGGCACCGAGAAGGCCGTCGTCTACGGCCGAATCGGGTTGTGCAATCAGGAATTTGGCAGCTTGGCCAGCTGGCTCGTCGACGTGGTCAACATCCTTACCGGTCACTTCGATATACCCGGTGGGGCGATGTTCCCGCGGCCGGCGGTCTGGACCGTCACCGCGCAACCGCAGCCCGGACTCGAGGGTGGTCTGGCGGCGTTCGGCCGATGGTCGACCCGGGTGCGCGGCGCTAAAGAGGTCCTGGGTCAGGTGCCGGTGTCCTGTCTTGTCGAGGAGATCGCCACCCCGGGCGAGGGTCAGATCAAGGCTTTGATCACCGTGGCGGGAAATCCGGTGCTGTCCACGCCGGGCGGGCATCGGCTCGATGAGGTACTGCCGCAACTCGACGCGATGATCGCAGTCGACCTGTGGCTCAACGAGACCACCCGCCATGCCGATGTGATCCTGCCGGGGCCCTCGCCGCTGGAGACGCCACACCACGACGACTTGATCCTGGCCTTCGCGATCAATTCGATCGCCAACTACTCCGCGCCGGTGTTCTTCCCGCCGGACCGTGATCGCCCCGAGGAGTGGGAGATCCTGATCCGGCTGACGGGGTTATGCGCGGGAACGCCGGCCGAAGACGTTGATGTGGCAGCCATCGACGACGGGTTCTTCGACTACCTGTGCTTCACCCAGGGCCTCGACGGGGCCCAGATCCGCAGCCACTACAGCCATGGCGGGCCAGAACGCATCCTGGATCTGACCCTGCGCACGGGCCCGTTCGGGGACTTCTACGGCGAGGTTCCCGACGGGCTGACCCTGGCCAAACTCAAGGAACAACCCAACGGCATCAATTTCGGGCCGATGATTCCTCAGGTACCCGAGATCCTCAACACCACCGACAAGAAGATCCGGCTTGCGCCGCAGTATCTGCTTGATGATCTTCCGCGGTTGGCGGCCCGACTACACCGCGAACCCGACGATCTGGTGCTGGTGAGCCGTAGGCATCTTCGGTCGAACAACTCGTGGTTCCACAATGTTTCGGCTCTGATGAAGGGCCGCGACCGTTGCACGCTGCTGATGCATCCCGAGGATGCGGCCAAGCGCGCAGTGGCCTCCGGAGACATCGTCAGCGTCGTATCCTCGGCCGGCGAGATCGAGGTGCCGGTGGAGATCACCGACGCGATCAAGGCGGGTGTGGTGTCGATGCCACACGGCTGGGGACACGGTCAGCCCGGCACCCGCCTCGGGGTGGCCAATGCCTCTCCCGGGGTGAACACCAACATCCTGTCGCCGCCGACCTTCCTTGATGAGCCGTCGGGTAACGGAGCGCTCAATGGCATCCCGGTCACCGTTGCCGCCGTCACTGAGTAGCGTCAAACACACGTACACAACGACACGTGAGGAGCAGGGCCATGGGCCATGCCGAGGTAGACCAGTCAGTCCGTCAGGTCGGCGCGGCCATGGGCGAAGCAATCGGCATCTTCATGCTGCACCCGGAGACGTTCGGCGAGAGCATCGCCGCCGGCTATGCCAATCCGCTCGCAGGCTATGTCGCCGGCCGCGGCGGAGTGCTGGGTGCTGCCAACGGCACCGCGGTGAGTGCGGTGTTCACGGTCTTTGAACCTAACTTCACCGGCGCGTGCTGGGACGAAGGCGTTGGGGTCCGGGGTGCAAAGGATGCCGCCGAGGTGTATTCGAACCAGGTCGCCGGGTTCGGCCGCAGGTACCTCACCGGTGCCGAGGGTCTTGACCGCATCGCCGCACTGGGGGAGAAGGTCATTGCCGTCACACCGGGCGGCGGTCTACCGCTGTACGCCGGCTGGCGCTCCATGCCGTTGGCCGAGGATGCCCCGGGACGAGCGCTGCAGGTGATGTTCGTGCTGCGCGAGTTGCGGGCGGGCGTGCACTTCGGCGCGCTCACGCTGTCCGGCATCACCCCCGTCGAAGCGCACATGCTGCACGGCGGGCACGACTACACGATGATGTTCGGCTGGCCTGAGCCGTTCGCCGACGGCGCGGACAAGAAGGATCGCTATGCCGAGGTGGAGGAGGCGACCAACCGTCGGATGACCGAAATTCTCGGGGCTGCACTCGACCATGACGAGGTGGCCGAACTCGCCCGGTTGAGCGAAGGCGCGTTGGCCGCGCTGAAAGCCAATGTCCCGGGGTGAGTTGCTCAGGGGTGAACTGTCCGGCGCATAAGCTGCGCAGATGCCGTTAGCTGACGGCCAGATCTTCGCCGGATACACCATCGGGCGCATTCTCGGCGCCGGTGGGATGGGTGAGGTCTACCTGGCCCAGCACCCCCGACTGCCGCGGCACGACGCTCTGAAGGTGCTCGGCGTCGAGGTCAGTCATGACGAGGAGTACCGGCAGCGGTTCAACCAGGAAGCCGAGATGGTGGCGACGCTGCGCCATCCGAACATCGTCACCATCTACGACCGCGGCGACTTCGACGGCCAGTTATGGATCGCGATGGAATTCGTTGACGGCACCGACGCCTCCCGGCTGCTCACCGATAAGTTCCCGAAGGGCATTCCGCCCGCCGAGGTGGTACGGATCATCACCCCGATCGCCGACGCTCTGGACTACGCGCACAGCCGCGGGTTGCTACACCGCGATATCAAGCCGGCCAACATCCTGTTGGGCATCCCGGAATCAGCTGATGGCCGAATCATGTTGGTGGACTTCGGGGTTGCCCGTTGGATCGGCCAGTCCAGTGATTTGACCGGTTCCGATATGACGGTCGGAACAGTGAACTACGCCGCACCCGAGCAACTCAAGGGCGAACAGATGGACGGCCACGCCGACCAGTACTCCCTGGCCGCAACCGCCTACCACATGCTCACCGGCACCGCGCCATTCGCGAACAGCAGTCCGTCCGTCGTCATCAGCCAACACCTCAGTGCGACCCCGCCGCCGATCGGTGCCGGGCACCCGGATCTCGACCGGCTCGGACCCGTATTCGCCACGGCACTGGCCAAGGATCCGGCTGACCGTTTCGAGCGGTGTGGCGACTTCGCGGAGGCGATGCGTCACGCGCTGTCTCCGGCGGGCGGAGCGGCGGCCCGTCATCGCAAGCTTGAGAACGCAACGGGTCGGAAACGCTGGATCCCAGCCGCGGTGGGCGCGGTACTGCTCACCGGCGGTGCGGGGGCTCTGCTGCTCGGGCACTCCGGCGCCGGGCCGACGCCCACCTCACCGCCACCGCCGGCGATTTCCGCGCGGATGGACCTGCCCGTGGTGGTCATCGGCGCGGACTGCGCGGTGCTCGGCGCGGCCGCAGTCGACGAGGCCGGCACTGCCGCTTACTGCGCACGC